>Ga0160502_100579_pt1 | contig 19729 bp, 10 predicted proteins | sample DIDnMG_14_FD_108237 | JGI IMG/M metagenome (GOLD analysis project Ga0160502, IMG submission 108237) | Enriched soil microbial communities from UW Madison campus, WI, USA - DID2933_E24_Xylan MG | ecosystem: Environmental > Terrestrial > Soil > Unclassified | place: USA: Madison, Wisconsin... | reverse complement strand
TCCATCATCACCTTATCGCTATTCCTCCCCTCAAACCCTTCCGCCGCTCGCCGCGGCAAGGCAGCACTTTTGAAGGCCAAAAGTGCTCAAAAGCCTTTGTCACCTTCAGGTGCTCTGTCGCACAGACCCAACCCACACAAAGCAACATGTTTGGCCAAGCTGAAATAACGTCCCCATCGCTTTGGATGCGATGGAGACATGATTTCTAGGCTTTGTCCATCCCTCCAATCCCCAAACATGTTCTTTGTTTCCCAGCACGTGGAAGGAGACTGGAAAAGTGACGTTAAGCGGTATTCTCAAACGAAAGGTTGTCGATCGCTATTTATGGTAGTGCGTAAAGAGTATAGCATAATGCGATAAGGGTAGGGGTTGACCTTAAGATTGCCGCCATTCATTGTCACTTCGTAACCTTGTCACCCCATCAGCTCATCACTTCATCACCCCATCACCAAGTCGTAAACTCTACAATAATCGCACCTGCCAATATCAACAGCAACGTCGCCTCATTTTTGTTGCGTCTGTAGACACTTGCCCATGCACTGCCCCACAGGGATGCAAAAAAAATTCGCGACAGGGTTTTGGATACTTTTGCCCCACAAAAGTATCGCCCCCGTCCCGGGCTTAGGGACGAACCTGTCCCGGCCGGGGACAAAAGAGTAATGAGATAAGAGGAGCGGTAAGCCCTAAGATTACCGCCATTCATTCATCCCCTCAACATTACGCCAAACGACTCCAAACCTCTTCAAAACTCCCTCGATACTCCTCCCCCATGAGGCGGCGGTAGTTTTCGGCGAAGCGTTTGTAGAAAAGGCGTGCGCGGGCTTCCTGCTTTTCCTTGTGCAGGGCGTAGAGCCCCTGCTCGAAGGCCAGTTCGTTGATGGCATCTACCATGACGAGCGCTTCGGCGGCACGAAACAGCGTAGGCCAATCCCGCTCCCCTCGGCTTTGGGCGAGCTGCTGCTGGAAGCGATCGATCAGCATGCTATCCGTATCATGTTTCGACTTGTCGAAGATCGGATCGTCCAAGCCCAAGAGAAACTCGCCGCGTTCCAGTATCGTTAAAATTTCCGGAGCGAGGATAGACGTTCCTTCGGCCAGCAGCAGCTGCAGGCGCCAGTAGTCGCAGTAGCAGGTCGAGGCGAACAGCACGCGGTAGTGCCCTTCGTCGTAGATAATTTCAATGCCATCCAGCTCGCTGAGCACCTTGCGCAGGTTGTTGATCGCCACCCCTCGGGACGTCTTCGCTTTATCCTTCGGCTTGTCGGGCCAGAGGAGATGCGTGAGCAAGTTGGAGCTGATGCCCGTATGGGCGCTATGGAAGAGTAGGAGGCAGAACACCTGCTGCAGGCGCGTGCTGAAGAGGTGCGAGATATCCAGTCCGCGGCGATCGAGGACCGTGAAATCGCCAAAAAGGTTGATGCGGTTGGCCGCCGGTTGCAACGGCGCGACGGCTAGCGAGGACGCATCAGGCAGAGGTTCGGCAGGATGATCCGTCGGCTGCTTACGTCGATAGCGGAAGTAGAAGAAAGAGGCGCCGAGGCACAGCAGGGCAGCCCCCGCGAGGTAAAAAACCAGTGTCGGAATCCCGCGGCTGGCCGCACCCGGAAAAGCATCCAGCTCGGCCGCGCTGATAGCCGGGAAGTCCAAGCTGTAGACCGTAAGCGTAGAGCGTACATCATCGTCCGATTCCTGCACCAAGGCCACCAGCTTGTTGAGGTTAGGGTCAAAAAAGAGATTCGCATGCGTGCTGATGCGATCCGAATAGATTGGGATAGAGTCGCCCAGCGTTTCATGCTGACCATCCTTGAGGGCAAAGCGGCGCAGCTTGATAAAAGAATGCGTGAGATGCTCTGGGTAGCCCAGCATATAGATCCAGTTGGCATCCGGAATGACCAACCCGCGTGCCGGCACAAAAGGACTATCCTTACGTTCCACATCCCAGAGCTTCGTTGCTTTTCCGCTGCTGGGATCTAAGCTATAGAGGTCGTAGAAATATTTACGGCCGACGATATGCTGTCCCGACTCGTTGCCCATGCCGCCAAAGATATAGATCTTCCGGTCGACAGCCGAGCGCCCCGACGAGGTGAAGTAGCGCGGGAAAATAGAATCGCCCCGCAGAGGTACTTTTGACCATGTCTTAGCGCCGAGATCATACAAGAGCATATCATTGCTGTAGACCATATTGCCGTAGCCCCCAAACAGCATCAGCTGTCCGCTACCCGCCAAGTAAGCTGCCGCGTGGTGATTCAGCTCGCGCTGCAAGTACTGGCTGCTCTCGATGCGCCAGCTGAAGTCATGCAGATCCAAGCTGGCCACCGTAGGGCCCGCATAAGGCGTTGTATAATGCGTTTCGTAGACATACAGCCGGTGCTCTTCCGGAGCGATAAAGCAAGTGCCGAGCTTAATCTCTACCGGGCAGGGACTCGGAAAACGAAGCTGCCGTTTTTCCCCCGTTTGGATTTCAAAAATCGCTAGCGAATCCTGGTTAAAGTAGTATATTGTTTTAGTCTTGGGATCATAAGTAGCGCCGGCAGGCGTGGACGAATGCAACAGCGTGTGTTTATGCCAGTGGTAAGCATCATTCACCAACCAAGTGCCATTGGTGACCGTTCCCATAGCCTCTCCGGAAGCGCTATGCAGCTTATCCCCTTTGCTCTCCCGCAGGGGGAAAACGGTTTCCCGCTCTTTGTTGCCGATGCGGAAATTGCGGAGGGAGAAAGAAGGCACATCAATCATATAATCGCTTCGGCCAAAAGTCACTTTGGCGGCGTAGGGCGATGCCAGGGGCACCTTGGCCACCTGCGGCGCTTTGCGCGCAATCTGTAGCTCGATTTGCCCTTGATGCAGATCATAGGCTATCCGTACCGGAAACCAATGCTGTTCAATAAGCTGTTCCAGCGGAATGCGCAAAGTAATTAAATTGGCTTTGCCCTCCTCGTTGAGGCGGAACACCGCCTGCCCATCCTCTTTTTCATAGTGCAGGTTGATGATGGAGCGCTGATCTTCCTCCTTGATGCGGACAATGTAGCCCATGGTACTATTGTTAGGCACCTGCAGGTCAAAATCAAGCGCAAAGCGATCGTGAAAGGTAAAGGCCGCTGGGGAAAAGAAGCTGGCCGAGGTTCGTTTTTCGATAGGTTGGCTACTGCCCGTAAAGCGGATGCCCTGACCAAAAAGATCAGCCGGTACCAGCAGCAAGCTGCTTAAAATAAAAAGTGAAAATAGGATATATAAAGTTCGATCGGCGCGCATGTTTAGACTTCTCAACGTCAGCAATAGAAGGCTGTCTAAAAAGTGATTAATTTTTGTCATTGCGAGAAGGAGGGACGACGATCGCCGGAGGCAGCTCCGTAGGAAACCCATCTGAGCAAACGACCTTGCAGATTGCTTCGTCATACTTTCTCGCAATGACGCCTGTTGAAGTTAATCGATTATCTTTTTGGACAGCCTCATGCTGCAAAGGTAGCTAATATTATACGAAATAAATACGCGGCTTTGGCAGGAAGATTGAGCAACTGACGACCAGGTTACACCGGTTAAAAATACGCTAAAATAGGGGGGTTAATGTTTTTTTTACCGGTTAATGGATGATTTTAACCCTAGTTTTAATCCGGTCAACGCTACTTTGCCTGTGCAATCGTCGGAAGACCCTTGCGCCAATTAAAAATTGTGTTATAAACCTTATCATTTTCGGAATGAAATTATTTTTCATGACCTTCTTTTGCACGGTACTCTGTAGTTTGGCTTCGGCCGGCGCCCCATTATACGTGAGGTTCGGTAGGCCCACCCTTCCTATTGTACATGCCGAAACCGAACAGGTTTATACACCATCCCTTGCTAGCCAAAACCTCGAACGAGCCATCGGATTGATCGATGTAACGATGGCCGTCTATTTTGATCCGCAGACTTTTGAAATGCGCCGCTTTTATCATTTGGCCCAAAAAGCTAAATCGAATGAGCGTGCTTCCGTATGGATGTATACCGCCGGCATAGAAGCCGTCAATGCAGTGCTTTCCGGATTAAAAGCTGCACAGCAAAAGGGCGAAAACAAGCTATACGATACCCACTATGCACGCTATGTGCAGCTGCTGGACAAGCTCTATGCCGAGGCAGATTACTACCTGGGCAGCTTCGAGCTCGTTTCCTATACACAAACGAAAACATGGTCGGTCTATGCCGTAGATCGTGTGCAGGAAAAAGGAAAAGCCAATGTGAGCGGCGTCCTTAACGTCTATGACGACCAAATGTGGCTGATTCGCGAGCTGCTGGACTCGTATAAACTGACCGGCAAAGACGCCTACCTGAAAAAAGCCGAATACCTGACCGCCTACGTGCTGGATGGCTGGGACGTGACACGCGACAGTCAAGGAAAAGAGAACGGCGGCATACCTTGGGGGCCCGGCTACACCACCAAACACGCCTGTAGCAATGCCCCGCTGATCAGTTCGCTGGTTTGGTTGCATGAACGCTACCAAGGAAAATCCGATAAAATAGCCAGCCGCTTTATCGATGCGCAGGATCGCAAAACGCGCCGCAGCGCGCAGGTGGAGAAACAGCAGTATTACTTGCACTATGCCCGCGCTATATACGACTGGCAAAAAGAACAGCTGCTGAATGCCGAGGGCGTATATGCCGATATGATGGGCGGCTGCGTGCCCAACTGTGACATCCGCTATGAGGAGCAGGACGGCAAGCGCTACCGCGCACATACCCCCTTGACCAAAGCCGTGGGCAAAGCCTATAGCTACAACAGCGGGACCATGCTCTCCGGCGCGGTGGATCTATACCGCGTAACGGGCAAGGCGAAATATGCGCAGGACGGGAAGGCGCTCGCGAAAAGCAGCTTCCAGCAGTTTGCCAGCCTCGGAAAAGACCTGCCGCAGTACTACAGCTTTGAAAGCAGCGGGTTCAACAACTGGTTCAACGGCATCCTGCTGCGCGGCTACCACGAAGCGACTGTGCTGGACGCAGCAATCGGCGATTATGTAACCGCCTTCCAGCGCAACCTAGACTATGGTTTCGAGCATTTCCATCGCGATGGATTTCTGCCTACCGATTTGCTGAAAGGTTGGGACGCCGAAAAAGAACCGCAAGGCCTAGAAGGCATGTTTATGTTTACCTATGCCGCGCAATATGCCCTGCTGGGCAAACATCAGCTGGAGCAGGATGAGTAAGCATCCGCTCGGTAGGACGCCAAGCGCGTTGAGCAGACCGATTAGAACAGCTAAAAAATGAATAAATCCAAGTAAACCAAATAAACCAACAACAAACAAGATAACCAATACAAATTCAAGAACCTATTAAACATTCATGGGATGAAACACCTAAAAAAATTAATCCATGTGGCAATGATCACCTTGGTCATTGTGCTGCATATGGGCTGTAAAAAAGAGCACGACGCTCCAGACAACCGACGGGGACAGGTAGTCGGCACCGTGACCGACGCCAATGGGGCGCCTATTGCGGGGGTAAAAGTGACCCTGAGAGGTATCAAGGAAGAAGATCAAGTGACCACGAGCGGCAACGACGGCAAGTATGCCTTTAGCGATGTCACCTACAGAACCCATGCCGTGACCTTTGAAAAAGACGGCTGGATGGCCGTGGGTATGACGGTAACGGCTGCCGGTTTTAATGAAGCCGGGCAGGCAACGGTAGACGTGGCTATGGTGAGCGCTTCCGCCCGGATCGTCGGTACCGTAACCGATGCCCTGCAAGGTGGCGGGCCACTAGCTGGGGTAACCGTTTCCATTGGTGCGGTAGGAGGAACCGTTACCACCGATAACAATGGTCGATTTGTGATCCCTAACCTGATTGAAAACAATTATACCGTGTCCTTTACCAAAAGCGGATATGTGGGTATTGCGCGCCCAATCACGGCTGCGGATTTTGTAGACGGCCTGGTGACGCTGGACGTACAAATGGGGGGCGAAGAGCTGCTGCCGGGATTAACAGCCGTTGACTTGCGGAAAGCCGAGAAATGGTACTACAACGAGTACCGTGGCGGACGCAACGCCGATGCCTATCCACATTGGGACTGGGCCTGTAACTACATGAGCACCCTCGATTTTAGAGGTGCATGGCAAGAGCAGAACGAAGGCACCACGCTACAGATACGTAACAGCGGCGATCAGCGTAACAACCCGGCCAATATGGATGCGTTTGACTCCTTTGTGTATGGCAGCAAGCTGATTACCGAAGACAACAAGATACTGTCCCTACGTGCCCAAACCCATAATGCCGATGCCGCAGCACCCGCCTACTTTGGCGTGCAGGTGATCGACCTAAATGCTGCACAGCCGAAGGCCGAGAAAGTGGGCAATACGCGCACCCACGGTGGTGGCTATACCGATTTCGAATTTGACCTACAAGCCTACGTGGGTAAGGAGGTGATCATCGCCATCGGTATATACAGACAGTCTACCGGCGACTACTGGAAGCAATTGGTGCTACGCGCCATCCGCTTTGCCGATAGAAAGGTCGAGAACTGGGATTGGCTACCGGGAACGGAAGTGATCAACGGCTGGAAGCTATCGCAAGAAACCGCACGCTCTACCATGCCGCATACCAAGAAATCCTTTACCGGACTGAGCCCCGTAAGTGGCAACCGCGACAACTACGTGGATGCCTACCGTGCCTGGAGAAATGTGGCCCATGTGGGAGCCGAGTGGATGTTTATGCCGCTGAAGAAAGATCCGGAAGTATTCCCTTCGGAAGGCTACATCATCAAGACCCGCAACACGCCGGAAGTAGACACGGAGGTGCCTGAGGCGTATATGTATGCTAAATTCTCGGTTGCGGCAGGAAGTAACCGCCTGGCACTAAGCACCCGCAATTTTGGTAGCAACTTCACCTATTTCAAACTTACGGCAATAGGCAACGACGGCAGCATAACCCATCTGTCGCCGGCCTCGAACACCGCACAGCAAGCATCGGCCGCTAGCGATGGCTGTTGGCGCTTTAAGCATGGCGACGGCGGTGCGGGCAACCCCGAGGGATATGCCGTGTTTAATTACGACTTATCTGCTTTTAATGGCAAGGATGTGACGCTAGCGCTTGGGGTGTACAATGGCGAAGCCAATACCGGAGAGAACAAACTGGTGATACATAATATTAAAATAAACTAAAGATGAAAAAAAGTATGATGATCGCGATGGGGAGCCTGCTATGCTTCTTCATCTGTGCCTGTAACAAGGCAAAAAGCGATGGGGAGACTACGCCGCCAGAAGATACCAATCTGGCGAGCAGGTCGCTGACGCGCGCTATGGAGATTACCGATAACGCACTTGGCGCTTATTTTTCAGGCAGTGGCATGACCATGGCCCGCTATTACAACCCCTATACCAACAGAAGATCCGATGAAATAGGCAGTGTGTGGATGTATACCAGTGCCATTGAGGCGGTGACCGCCATTATGCATACGCTGGAAATCGAAAAGGAGAAAGGTGACGCCACACGCTACAACGCACATTTTAGCCGCTATGAGCAGGAGCTGATGAAGCTGTATGATGGCTCCGAGTATTACCTCGGTACCTTCACCCTGACCTCCTATACCGGCACCAAAGAATGGACCGTGTATGGCGTAAACCGTGGAAACTCCAAAGGTGGGGCACGTGTGGATGGGATTGAAAACGTGTATGACGACCAGATGTGGCTGATCCGCGAATTTTTGGAAGCCTATAAAGTGACCGGCAATGCAGAATTTTTAAGCAAGGCCGAATACTTGACGGCCTATGTGCTGGACGGCTGGGATTGCACGATCGATGCCAATGGCAATGAGGTGGGCGGTATTGCTTGGGGGCCGGGCTACGTGACGAAGCACGCCTGTAGCAATGGACCGATGGTGAGCCCATTGGTGTGGCTGCACGAAATGTACAAAGGGAAAAGCGACCAAGCCACGCGTCACTATATCGACGCGGGCGACCGCCGAACCCGCAAACAGGAGCAGATGAGCAAGTCCGACTATTACTTGCTCTATGCCAAGAAAATCTACGATTGGCAAAAGCAGGCCCTGCTGCGTGCCGATGGCGTATATGACGATATGATGGGCGGCTGTACCCCGGGATCGCCCCAATTGGAGCAGATCAACGGCGTGAGCTACCGTCGCGGCACCACCTGCCGCGATCGGGTAGGGCCGGCCATCACCTACAACAGCGGGACGATGCTATCCGGCGCTGCCGATCTATACCGCGTGACCAACGACGCCAAATACCGCGAGGACGGAACGGTCTTGGCCAATGCTTCCTTCGCCTATTTTGCGAAGAAGGGCGTCAATGTGGCGGATCACTACACCTTTGATATCAGTGGTTTTAGAAACTGGTTCAACGGCGTGCTGATGCGCGGCTATGTGGATTTTTATCCCGCGAACCAAGCATCCGATGCCTATATCGCTGCCTTTCAGCAGAACCTAGACTATGCCTACGAGCGGTTCTTCTACAACGGACTATTGCCCACAAATTTGTTGGTGGGCTGGAACCGCGATCGGGGCAAGAACGATACCGAGGGCATGTTTACCTTTGCTTTTGCCGCCGAATATGCGGTTTTGTCTAGATATGAACACACAAAATAGCTAACCAATAGCGTAAAAATAACCTGTATGATTAAGAAATTAAAGATGGAAATGGGTACCTGTATACAGACTGTATGCTTGGTATTGCTCTTACTTCCTGCCGTATCATGGGCACAAAATATCGTGGTGTCTGGCCGTGTGAACAGCGCGGAAGGAGAGGCCTTGGTGGGCGTATCCGTGACCGTGAAAGGAACCTCGCCGCAACTAGCGACCAGCACCAACGCCGAAGGGCAATATAGCTTGCAAGTGCCACAAGGCGCCGTGCTGCACTACCGCTATGTGGGATATGTTGATGTGGAAGAAACGGTAGGCGGCAGAAGCCGCATAGATGTGGTATTGCAGGCAGATGAATCGGCCCTAGAGGAGGTCGTTGTGGTGGGCTATGGAACACAACGGAAAGTGAGTTTAACCGGAGCGGTATCCAACATCAAAGGCGACGAAATGCGGCGCACGAAGAACGAAAACCCGCAGAACATGCTGACCGGACGAGTTCCGGGCGTGCGCGTATGGCAACGCAGTGCCGAGCCGGGAAACTTCAACAGTAGTTTTGATATCCGCGGCCTAGGTAGCCCCTTGGTGGTGATTGACGGGATACCCCGTACCACTGCCGATTTTCAACGCCTAAATCCAAGCGATATCGAAGATATATCGGTGCTGAAGGATGCCTCGGCCGCGATCTATGGGGTGCGGGCAGCGAATGGTGTGGTACTGGTGACCACCAAAAAGGGAACTAAGACCGGGAAGACAAGCGTCTCCCTGAACAGCACCTATACCTTTCAACGCCCCTCCGGATTACCGACGCTGGCCGATGCATACGAATCGATGACGATTGAAAACGAAAGGGTGCGCAATAACATCGCATCGCCTTATAACATTATTTATCCGGAGAGCTCGTTTGAAGATTTTAGAACAGGCAAGCGGCGTACCACCGACTGGACATCCCTGATCTTTTCCGACTACTCGCCACAGACACAGCAGGATCTCAGCATCACGGGCGGAGCCGAGAAATCGCAATATTATGTGGGCCTAGGGCATCTCTATCAAGAAGGCTTTTTCAAATCGGGCGATCTGAACTACCGGAAAGTGAATCTGCGTTCGAATATCAGTGCCGAGGTGACCAAAGGGCTAAGCTTTGACCTGAATTTGAGCGGCGTTGTGGACCAACGGAATAGTCCATATTCGAGTTCGGCAGATATTATCCGCAACTATTGGCGCCAGGGTGTGCTCGCGCCAGCCTATGCCGATCCGGAGAATACCATGCTCAACTATGATGGCCTGGATCTGGAAGAAAACACCGTAGCGAAGATGACCGCCGATATCTCAGGCTATCGTAAAACGGGGCAGAAACAGATTCAATCGTCGGCGAGCTTGAATTACGATTTCGGTGTAGTGAGTGATGCACTGAAAGGCCTTTCCGCAAAAGCATTGGTCAGTTACGATTACCGGATGGATAATAACAACATCAATCGGAGAGAATATTACCAATATGCTTTCGACCAGGTAAGCCAGTTGTATGTGCCTAAATTGTACAACATCAGTTCGCCCAACCAGGTACGTCGGGAAATGTTTGATAAGCAACAGGTACTCGGACAGTTTATTGCAAACTATAACCGGGAATTTAATGGCCGACATCAGGTGAGCGGCCTGTTGGGAACCGAAGTGCAAAAGCAAATGGGGGATAACTTCTTTGCGCAGCGTAATCTCGCTTTCGCCATGGATTACCTCTTTGCCGGTGTGGCGCAAGACCAACTGGGGGGTATGAACAGCTCCTTGAACGATATTTATGAGACCGCCAATGCGGCGGTTTTTGGAAGGGCCAACTACACCTTCGACAACCGCTATATCGCGGAAGCGCAATTCCGTTACGACGGTTCGTCGAAATTTCTTCCTGGCCGCCAATGGGGATTTTTCCCATCGGCATCCGTGGCCTGGCGGATCTCGGAAGAGCCTTTCTTTAAAGATTGGTCGGCGCTGTCTTTCGTGAACCAGCTGAAGCTCCGTGGAAGTTACGGGGTATTGGGAGACGATGGTAGCTTGCAGTATGACTGGGCTACCGGCTATGATTATCCCGCAACATCGAGTAATGCAGGTAGCGGCTATTATGCGCAGTATGCCCCCGGTTACATGTTTGGCAACCAGTTTATCTATGGCGTGTCTACCTTGCCGCTACCGAACCAGATGATTACCTGGTTTACCTCCAATACCTTAAATTTTGGGGTCGATTTTGAAGGATGGAATGGCCTTTTCGGCTTTGCCGTGGATTATTTTGAACGCGAGCGTAAAGGACTGTTCGCACGCCGCACGGGCGATCTACCTACTGTGGTGGGTGCTACCGCTCCGCGCGAGAACTTGGATAGCGACAAGCATTTTGGGATGGACGTCGAACTTTCACACCGGAACAAAATCGGGGAGCTATCCTACCGCATGAAGGCCATCGGAACCATTACCCGGCAGAAGCACCTCGTAGGCTCCGAGAAAGGACCGTGGGGAAATTCCTACGATCGCTGGCGTAACGATAACCTCAACAACCGGACCCAAGGTTTGCAGTTTGGGTATCAGGGCGCAGGACGATACCTCGACTGGGATGACGTTCGGAGTTTTCCGATCTATAAAGGAAACCAGACCTTGCCGGGTGACTATAAATACGAAGACTGGAACGGCGATGGGGAAATAAATGGCTTAGATATGCGTCCCCTGTTTTTTGATAGCACCCCTTGGTTAAACTTCAGTTTCAGTTTTGATGCCAATTACAAAAATTTTGATATGAACTTCCTGTTACAAGGAACGGCCTTGGGCTCCATGCAGTATTTGGAACCGCTTCGTGCCATTTGGGGAAGCAATGGCGGAGGAATACTGGAGCAGTATACCGATCGTTGGCACACGGTGGATCCGCAGGCCGACCCTTGGGATCCTTCGCAGGAATGGGTAAGCGGTTATTACGGCTTTACGGGGAACTATCCGATCGAGACCTCGACATTCAACCGGGTGAGCACAGCCTATCTACGCCTAAAAAGCGTGGAGCTGGGCTATACCTTGCCGAAATTTAGGCCTTCCTCCACCATGAACCTGCGGATATTCGCGAATGCCTATAACTTGTTTACCATAACGGGGGTGAAATTTGTCGATCCGGAACACCCAGAGGACGAGCTGGGCCGACTCTATCCGTTAAACAAAACTATCACAGGCGGGCTTTCACTTAGCTTTTAATCCTTGCTGTTATGGACTTTATTAAGACAAAAAAGAATCGTATGAAAAAGATATATCAGCTCACGTTGGCCATTTGTGTTTTATTTGCCTCGTGTTCGAATTTTTTAGATATCCCGCCCAAAAGCATCATTGGTGATAGCGACCTGTTTACCAGTGAATCGGGCGTAGAGGTATACCTTGCCAGGATGTACAGCAACATGCCCTTTGAAGATTTCAAATACATGGCGCAATGGGGGGTGGAATTCAATGGATGGTTGGCCGCAATGGGTATTGAAGGTACCGGAGAGGCATTGAACCGGGATGGAATCAGTTCGGCTTTTACCGGTGAGCGTACGCCGTACTGGGGCAAAGCCATGACGCTTTTGCGGGATGCAAACTACCTGATCGAAAATCTTCCCCAATACAAGGATGCTTTTCCTGAAATTACCTATAACCACTACCTAGGTGAGGCCTATTTCGTTCGTGCATTTGTATTCGATGCGATGGCTAGACGATTTGGCGGTGTGCCGTTGGTGACCAAAGTAATTCCCTACCCGGCAGAGCAATCCGAATTGGAAGTGCCGCGCGCCAGCGAAGAGGAAACTTGGAACCAGGTGCTGGCCGACTTTGATCAGGCGGCAGCTTTACTATCGCCGGCAAGCCCCAAGCGCGGCTATGCCAACAAGTATGTGGCGCTGGCTTTTAAATCGGAAGCCATGCTTTATGCAGGCAGTATAGCCAAGTACAACGAAACGGTACCCGGAAGGCTCACCGGATTAGGCGATAAAACGGGTGTTCGGGTGATTGGCTTTGCGGAAAATGCATGGCAATCGGCATCGAAGAAATATTTCAGAGAGGCCTATCTCGCAGCACGTGAAGTGATGCAGGGTGGCAAATATGCGCTCTATAAAAAGAAATGGGCAGCCAACGATCGGGAAGCACAATACCAAAATATGGTCGACATGTTTAACGATGCGGAAAGTCCGGAAAATATCTACCTGAAGGAATACACTTTTCCGGTATCTACCCACGGCTATGATGCTTACAGTGCGCCTTTTATCTTTAAAGCACCTTTGGCCTCCGGCACTTGTCCTACCCTTGACTTTATGGAGCTTTATGAAGGTTTTCCGCGCTATCCCGACGGCACCATCAAGGTAACGACTGGAAACTCCAATACGCAAGGCGATTATTTGCTGTATGACAACCCGATGGACTTTTTTAGCAATGCCGAACCTCGATTGCGGGCGTACGTTATATTCCCCGGCGACCGATTTAAAGGGAGAGATATTGAAGTACGCGCAGGTGTTTACACGGGAGCTGTACCGGTGAAACCGTTTTTTACTGATTATTCCTATCAAGCGGCGGAGAACAGGTATCAAAACCTGAATGCCTATCGAGCCACGCCGAAAACCCTTTTCTTGAGCCCACGGGAAGGTGTTTCACAAGAACTGGTAAATTACAACGGAACAACCATAACGGCCGCCGGTGCCAACGGTCCATTTTTTGATAATGGCGAAGGAAACCTGACGGGGCTTTATGGCAGAAAATGGTTAAATCCAGATCCTGCCTTCGTGGCCGGAGAAGGCCGATCGGACCAGCACTTTGTGTTGATGCGCTATGCGGAAGTGTTGTTGAATGCCGCGGAAGCTGCCGTGGAACTATCCCTTGCCGGAGAGGCTTCGCCTGACGGAGCAGACCTGATGCAGGTGGCTACACAAGCGGTGAACGACATTCGGGAGCGCGCCGGAGCATCCTTGCTTCCCGGCGTACTGACGGCGACTGAGAGCGGACGCAATACCGTGCGCAAGGAAAGACGCAAAGAGCTGGCCTTGGAGCATAAGTCGAAATGGGATATCCGCCGTTGGCGCGTGCAGCACTATGAAGGACGGAATGGTTTCTGGGGTGAAAACAGAAACAAGGACGCGTTTAGCAACAATATCCGCTATCGTTTCCGCGGACTTTATCCCTTCTTCTCGACCAATAGCGGAAAATACTTTTTCGATGCTAGATTTCAATGGGTGAGTTTGAAAACCTTTGAATACAATGTGATCGACTACTATTTTGCCATTCCGGGCGGAGAAGTAGCGAAGAGTGCGGTGATAGACCAGCAGCCCAACCGCTAAAGATGCGGAGAGCGTTGTTGCAATAGAAAATAAATAGAACAAAGAAAATCTAAAAATAATCAGATGAAAAAGACAAGCATGTTTATCGCGTTAGCGTCTCTTTTGTTTTTGGCTTCCTGCAGTTTGTTTGAGCTGGATAGTTATCCAGCTCCAGCGGAAACCCTGCATGGAGAGGTGGTCGATGTAGCTACCGGAAAACGGGTGTTGACAGACCAAGGTAGCGAAGGAATTCGGGTGCGCCTTATCGAGACCAGCTGGGGAGAAAATGTAACGCCCAACCCGGACTTTTTCTGTATGCCAGACGGCACATTCCAGCATACGAAAATTTTTAAGGGAACCTATAACGTACAGATCGACGGACCGTTTATCCCCTTATTGCGCGAGGATGAGCGTGGGGTACCCATTGCCGATGAAACAAAAGACCTCGACATTGAGGGCGTAACGGAGGCGAAATTTGAGGTGCAACCCTTCCTGAACGTGGAATGGGTAGGCGAGCCGCAGGTGGTCAATGGCAAGATACAGGCTAAAGTTCGTGTGAACCGAGGGGTGGCGGAAAATGTATTTCGCGAAAAAATAGAGCCCATGGGCGGTTACAGCAGCAGCTTCCAGAACGTGACCGATATCCAACTTTTTGTCAGCTATTCCTCGTCGGTAGGTTATCGGGCAAGAGATGAACGCTGGACAAGCGCCATTGACTACACCGGGTCTTCTTTTAATAGCTTGCTTGGACAGACGGTGACGATCGAGTCAAAAGGAACGATTCCGCCTGGACGGATTGTGTTTATCCGTGCGGCAGCGCGTATCAATTACGATACGCCGGCGGGAAGCGGTACTAGACGGTATAACTATACGGATGCCAAAGAGGTATTTGTGAATTAAGGACAAAAAAATAGATAGGGAATGAAAAATTGGACTGTATATGTAGGCATGGCCGTTCTGCTGGGAGGCGGATCGGCCATGGCGCAACAAAAAACCGACAAGGTAAAAACAACCTTTCAAACCTCACGGGAGTGGCGCCCGACCATCGACAATCGCGCGGATGCGGTGATGGTTTACGGTGTGGGCGGCAATCCATCTGACAAGCACAAGCGCGTGCCCTTTGCCGAGCACGTAAAATCGTGGAAGGACCACGGCTATACCGTACATTTTATGACGGGTATCGCCTGGGGTGAATACCAGGACTACTTCACCGGGCAATGGGATGGGCAGTGGCATTTGGATGAAGGGCAGGTAACGCAAGCGCAAGACACGATATGGCATGGCCATATGGTTCCCTACATTGTGCCAACGGACAATTTTTTGAAGTACCTGAAGGAACGCCATATCAAGCCGGTGATCGATGCCGGCATAGACGCCATATTTATGGAAGAGCCGGAATTTTGGGCAAGGGCAGGATACAGCGCGGCGTTCAAAAGGGAGTGGAAGAAGTACTATGGTTTTGATTGGCGCCCGCAGCACGAGTCGCCTGAGAATACCTACCTCGCCAACAAGCTGAAGTACCAACTCTATTACAAAGCCTTGGAGGAGGTGTTTACCTTTGCCAAGGCCTACGGCAAAACGAAAGGGATGGATGTCAAATGCTATGTGCCTACACATTCACTGCTGAACTATGCGCAGTGGATGATCGTTTCGCCGGAGGCTAGCCTAGCCTCCCTGCCGGTAGTGGATGGGTATATAGCCCAAGTATGGACGGGCACCTCCCGCGAGCCAAATTATTTTAATGGTAAGGAAAGGGAGCGGGTCTTCGAAACGGCCTACTTGGAATATGGCTCCATGGCCTCCATGACCGCCCCTACGGGCCGGAAGATGTTCTTCTTGACGGATCCGATTGAAGACCGCGCAAAAGACTGGGTAGACTATAAAACCAATTATCAGGCGACCTTTGTGGCACAGCTACTGTATCCGCAGATTGCCGATTATGAGGTGATGCCTTGGCCCGAGCGTATTTATGAAGGGCTATACCGCACCAATCCGAACAGCGAGGATAAGCAGCGCATTCCGCGTCCTTACTCGACCCAGATGCAGGTGATGATCAACTCGCTGAACCAGATGCCTTTGAGCGACAATAAACTATCGGGCAGCACTGGCATATCTGTGTTGATGGCCAACTCGTTGATGTTTCAGCGTTTCCCGACACATGCGGGCTATGACGATCCGCAGTTGGCCAATTTCTATGGCTTGGCGTTACCTTTCCTGAAGCACGGCGTTCCGGTAAAGACGGTGCATATCGAGAACCTGGGATTTAAAGAAGCGCTGACGGATACCAAGGTGCTGCTGATGACCTATGCCAATATGAAACCCTTGGATGCGGCGGCCCATGCGCAGCTGGCAGACTGGGTGAAGGCGGGCGGGCAATTGATCTACTGCGGGACGGATAAGGATCCGTTTCAGACGGTGCAGGAATGGTGGAATACCCAAGGTAATACCTATCCAGCTCCTGCAGATCACCTTTTTGAGAAAATGGGTATCGCTGCCGGCGCAGCCGAAGGCTTGTATACTTTTGGGAAAGGAGCCCTGCAGATCATACGCTTGGATCCGAAAGATTTTGTACTGAAAACAAACCAGAGCCAGCAGCTGCTCAGCATGGCGCAGGCGCGCTACCAAGCGGCCACGGGAAAGAGCTTGGCCTTTAAAAACAACTTTTACCTGCGGCGTGGGCCATTTGAGCTGCTGGCGGTGCTGGATGAAAGCGTCAACGAGGATCGCTACACGATACGCGGGACGCTGATCGACCTCTTTGACCCAAAACTGCCGGTGTACCGCGAGCGATCCATCGCACCGGGCGAGCAAGCTTATTTGTTTAATGTGGATTTTGTTGAAAACAAGAAAAAGCCGCAGGTGCTCGCCGCTGCCAGTCGGGTGTACGACGAGAAGGTCAGCAAATCAACTTATTCCTACTTGGCGAAAAGTCCGATAGAGACGACAAACATCTCGCGGGTACTGCTGCCCAAGCGGCCGAAAAGCGTGACGGTAAATAGCGCGGAGGTATTTGATCCGCAACATTGGGATGGGGCATCCCGAACGTATCTGCTGGGTTTTGAGAACGATCCCGATGGGGTTAACGTCAGCTTTTCATGGTAAGGATGGCCTGCTGCTGCATCCTGAACGGGATGCATGCAAAAATTGAACAGATGGTATTATTTTTTGAATATTATCTGATATTTCGGGGAGGATATGTTCGCGTATCTTTACCTCTTTATAAACGGTGTCAACATAAAATATGATCGCAATAAACAATATAAGTAGAAAAGGGATGCGCATAGGCCTATGGCTGTTCGCATCGGTTTTTAGTGTGTTGATGGCTTCGGCCCAAGATAAGCAGGCGCGGAAAGCGCCGGCTTATCCTTTGGTAACCCATAATCCGAATTTCAGTATTTGGTCGACCAGCGATTTGTTGACGGACAAGGCTACCGAGCACTGGACGGGCGTGGCGCACGGCTTGACCGGCTACCTGGAGGTGGATGGCAAGATGTACCGCTTTATGGGCATGGATGCACCGCGCTACCAATCCATTATGCCGCAGGCGGCAGGAGCAGGAAAGGCGCTGGTGAGATATAGTGAGCAGGCTCCAGCGAATGGCTGGCCGACATTAACGTTTAAAGCGGCCGGCTGGAAGGAAGGCCTGCTGCCGATTTCGGATAATAAATCGGTACCGGGAACCTTTTGGGAGTCGGATAATATATGGGTGAGACGGGAATTCTCCCTGGATAAAGTTGGGCAGGAAGATCCCTTGTATCTCAAATTGCACCATGATGATAATATAGCGGTATACCTCAATGGGAAGCTTGTTTTCGAGAAAGAAGGCTGGAACAACCGCTTCGAGTATTTTGATATTTCGGCAAAAGCGAAAGGGCTGCTGCATGCAGGAAATAATGTGCTGGCCATACACCTAAAAAATACGGCCGGTGGCCGCTTTCTAGATGTTGACCTGGTGAAGAAGCTGCCATCCGACAAGGAGGGTATGGCTGTTGCCCAACAAACGGGGGTAGAGGTGCGCGCTACACAAACAGCGTATACATTTGATTGTGCTGCGGGTGTGGCCCTCAAGCTAACCTTCACCTCGCCGCTCTTCCTCGATAATCTTGACCTGCTTGCGCGCCCGGTTTCTTACCTCGCCTACGAGGTGGTATCCAAGGATGGCAAGCAGCATCGCGTGAAGGTGCATCAAGAGGTTTCTTCGGATATAGCGGTCTATATGGCGGATCAGCAGGAGGTAGAAGGATGGGCCTACCAGGATAAGGGGCTCTCCATCCTGAAAGCGGGCACGGTGGAACAACCCACCTTGCAGAAGGGAGCCGACGATATGCGCATTGACTGGGGATACCTCTACGTGGCGGCGCCTGCAGGCAAGGATGTGAAACAATACCTCTCGGGGAGAGATGCGGGCAAAAGCGAGGGGCCATATCGTGGCAAATCGTTATCGCTGCATACGGAGATGGCTTTAGGCGCTGTAGGGGCTAAGCCCGTACAGCGTTTTCTGACCATTGGCTATGATGAGGTGATCGCCATTCAGTATTTTAACCAGGATCTACGTCCTTGGTGGAACAAAAGCGGCGACGGTTTATTCGAGTCGCAACTGCATGCTGCGGTAGCGGATTATCCAAAATTGATGGAAAAATGTGCTGCTTTTGATAAGGACCTATGGCAGCAAGCTTATGCTGCCGGAGGCGAGGAGTATGCACATCTTTGTGTCTTGGCCTACAGGCAAAGTATTGCCGCGCATACCTTGGTGGAGAGTCCGGAGAAGGAGGTGCTATGGCTATCCAAGGAGAATAATAGTGGCGGATTTATCAATACGGTGGATGTTACCTATCCTTCGTCGCCTTTATATTTGATCTATAACCCCGTGTTGCTGCAGGGGATGCTCAATGGTATTTTCCACTTCAGCGAAACAGGGAAGTATCCGCATCCTTGGGCGGCACATGACTTGGGTACTTATCCAAAGGCCAATGGGCAGACTTACGGGGAGCCGATGCCGGTAGAGGAATCGGGCAATATGCTGATCTTGACGGCAGCCATCGCGCAGGCGCAAGGCAACGCAGACTATGCCGCTAAGCATTGGGAGGTATTGACCAAATGGACGGACTACCTCGTGCAGGAAGGGCTAGACCCGAAAACGCAGTTGTGTACGGATGACTTTGCGGGCCATCTGGCGCGCAATGCCAACCTCTCGCTAAAAGCAATTATGGGCATCGCCAGCTATGCGCGGCTGGCAGAGATGCTGGGCAAGCAGGAGGTCGCGGCGCGTTACGGCAAGATCGCAGAAGAGATGGTGCCCCAATGGATGAAGATGGCCGATGGTGGAGATCACTACGCCTTGACCTTCGACGACCCGAAAACCTGGAGCCAGAAATATAACCTCGTGTGGGATAAGGTGCTGGATTTTGGTTTGTTCCCGAAAGAGGTGACAACAAAAGAAATAGCTTATTATTTGCCCCGCATGAATCGCTTTGGTTTACCGCTCGACAGCCGGAAGAACTATACCAAAAATGATTGGATACTTTGGACGGCTGTATTGACCGATGACCAGGGTACTTTTAAAAAGTTTATAGATCCGGTGTATCGGCATGCTTTAGAAACGCCATCCCGTGTGCCACTGAACGACTTCTACGACTCGACGAATGGTATTCGCGAGAACTTCAAGGCGCGTAGTGTAGTGGGGGGATTTTATATGAAGGTGCTCGCAGATAAATGGGGGAGGTAAGAAGTATAGTGTAGTGGGTATTGCGTGGTGCGATAAGGGTAGCGGTGAATCGTAAGATCACCGCTATCAACGTCACTTTGTAACCATATCACCTTGTCACTATTCCTCCCCTCAAACCCCTTCCGCCGTTCGCCACGGCAGGGCATCACT
>Ga0160502_100576_pt1 | contig 19838 bp, 16 predicted proteins | sample DIDnMG_14_FD_108237 | JGI IMG/M metagenome (GOLD analysis project Ga0160502, IMG submission 108237) | Enriched soil microbial communities from UW Madison campus, WI, USA - DID2933_E24_Xylan MG | ecosystem: Environmental > Terrestrial > Soil > Unclassified | place: USA: Madison, Wisconsin... | reverse complement strand
TACTAATAATGCAGGGTTTTTAGCTTGCAATACTTTAGCAGTTAAAGTTCTTTGTCCTCCTGGGTAACCTGTATGACGCATGTAAATTTTGTCATTCAATTTTGTACCTGTAAGGTTAATTTTCTCTGAGTTGATAACAATTACGTTATCTCCACAGTCAACGTGCGGTGTGTAACTTGGCTTGTACTTACCTCTTAAGATCATTGCAACTTTAGAAGCAAGACGTCCTAAGTTATGACCTTCAGCGTCAACAACAATCCACTCTTTAGTTACAGTGGCTTTGCTAGCTGAAACTGTTTTGTAGCTTAATGCGTCCATAATATTATTTTAATTAAACATTCCATCCCCAATAAAGGGGATGCAAAAGTACAATTAATTATTTTAAAACCAAATACCTGAAAGAATATTTTATCTGCTGAAAATCAGGACTTCAGTTTTTTAATTATTTAGCCAATAAAAAAACCGTCTCTACAATAAAGTAAAGACGGTTTAAATATTTAGAAAAAATCGATTATACAATAAATATATTGGCAATATCAACAACTTGCTGTGTTGTAAGTGGCTCATCATAAGCTTCTGACCCTGCTGCAGAACCAAAAGCAGTAGCAGTATTAAATCCCGCCTGCATGGTTACGCCTTCGCCATCGTATACAGCTTGTGTTGCTTCTGGCATACCTGCACCTCTTTCAGCATTGGAAATCCATCCTTTTAAACCTCTCAATCTTCTAACTTCTGAAGCGTGGCGTGCTTCAACAGAATGAATCTGCAAGGCTGCAGTTAATAAATCTGGTGTAGTAATTAAATTGGCAGCCTGTCCTTTATAAGCTCGAACTCCCGTATCTTCAAAAGCTTGCGCTAGTGCTAAAAAGGTTGGGTAATCTCCAAACGGATCAAAAGCGCCTCCAACTGTAAAGTCAAAAGTTGGTTTTGGAACAAAATTGGCACTTGCTGAACCTCCTAAGCCTGCAATTAAAAATTTTACGTGATCAGATTCGTGTGCAGCAATTTGTTGAAATACTTTTAAATCGCGTCCGCCATTTTCAGAAGCTGGAATTACTCCAGAATCTAAAGCCATTGCGTAAAATTCGTCTTCAAGATATTCTAAGGTTAAGGCAAATTGCAAGGCACCAATAGGTGTTGCGGGAGTTGCTGTAATATCTTGTGCGAAAACTTTATTGGTAAGAGCCGATAATCCAAACGGAATTGATGCTAAGGCTAAATTTTTTCCGATATTCCCAAACTGAGTAAAACTGTCTCTTCTTGATCCAGTACTTTTCATTAAGTTATCATCAGTAAAGGATTCTATAAATTTTAAAATGTTCATAATTTCTAAGTTTTACTGGTTTATATTAAGGTAAGTATTTAGCTGTAAATTGTGTGGTAATAAAATTCGCAGCGATAGGCAGAATTTTAGACGGATCTTTTGCGTCGTCTAATCCTGTTGACATATTTACAATGTCGTCTCCAGCAAAATCATTAGAATTCGGATTAATCAAACTTCTTATTGCCGCAGCATGTCTTGCTTCTACAGAAACAATTTTTCCTGCCAATAATAAATAGTCTGCTGTTTTAATTAATTTTCCCGCTCCATTATAAGCAGCAACCCCAGTGTCTTCTAGCGCTTTTGCAGTAGCAAGAACTTCAGTGCGGCTGTTGAAATTTAAAGAACCATAATTAAAGGCTAGAGTAGGAAGTAATTGTGAACTTGGATCGGGAAGTGCTCCATTCAATGCAGCTTTGAAAAAATCTCGGTGAACTACTTCGTGATGGTATAAGTCAGTTAAAACTTCTTGTTCAACACTACTGAATGTTGTGCTAAAACCGCTCGAATTTACTACTTTAGTATAAAAATCGGCTTCTAATTGTTCTAAAGCATAGGCATACGTTAATACTCCAAAATCTCCAGAACCTAAGTCGAAGACACCATTTCTGATTCCTGGCAGAGAAGTGTCAGGCATATTGTCATCATTATCATTGTCGCTGCAGCCAGCTAGAACCAAACCTGTGGTCACTAATGTTAATCCACTGAGCTTAAGAAAGCTCCTTCTGCTATTCAGTGAAGGGTCAACTTCATGAATTTTAACTTCGTTTTTCATAATCAAGTTTTTTTAATAGGTTAACAACATTGGCCATTAGTTGTTTGGTATTTAATTATTAACGAAATTTTAGGAGATGCGGTTTCAGAAAAATCTGCTTTTTTAATATTATTTCGAATAAATGGTATAATTTGAAAGACAGCTAGTTGTTTTTTATTGTATTTTCGGTAATTCTACTATATTTGTATTAATTACATAAACTTTTATAGATGAAAGCTAAAGCAACTCTAAAACAAATTGCGAAAGAACTAGGAGTTTCGGTGTCAACAGTGTCTAAAGCTCTGAATGACAGTCCGGAAATTAGTGAGCAAACGAAGGTGAAGATTAAAGAGTATGCAAAACTCAAAAATTATAAGCCGAATGTTATTGGTCTGAATTTAAAGAATCGTAAGACAAAAACGATAGGTGTAATTATACCTAATATATTAAACTCTTTTTTTGCTAAGGTTTTTAGCGGTATCGAGAAAGTTGCCGATAAAAAAGGATATAATGTAATTACGTGTATTTCGAATGAATCTTTAGAGAAAGAAGTTCATACATTAGAAATGTTGAGCAACGGAACAATTGATGGATTTATTCTTTCTGTTTCTCAGGAGGCACAAAAACTTCAGGATTATAATCACTTTTCAGAAATTATAAACGATGGAACTCCAATTGTAATGTTCGATCGTATTGCTGATGAAGTAGATTGTGATAAAGTTGTGGTTGATGATTTTGATTCAGCTTTAAACTCTACACAACATTTAATTGATTTAGGATGTAAAAATATTGCGTTGATTTCTTCTGTAGATAATATAAGTGTTGGAAGATTAAGAACAGAAGGATATTTGAAAGCTTTAAAAGACAATAATATTCCGGTTAACGAAAAAATTATTCTTCGTACCGATTCTGAAGAAGACATGAAGGCTAAAATCGAAGGGATTTTTGATCATAAAATTGACGGAATTTTTGCTTTGGATGAAAATGATTCGGTTGCGGCATTAAGAGTAAGTCTGAAAAAAGGATTTAGAGTTCCAGAAGATATTTCGATCATTGGTTTTGCAGACGGAATTCTAGCTTCAAGACGTTTATCGCCAAGTTTGACTACTGTAAGTCAGCATGGGGTTGAAATTGGAGAAGTGGCTGCAAAAAGATTAATCGAAAGATTGGAAGAGCCAGAAGGAACAATTTCTGAATACGAAACAATCGTCATCAAAACAAAATTGAAAGAAAGAGAATCAACTCGAAAAAAATAAAAATAAAAAAACCATCAGCTGCAACTGATGGTTTTTTTTATGATTTTGTAAAATCAGATTGTTTTAAAGTTATCAAAAATCTAAAATCAACAATCTGAAATCTAAAATTAGAATTAGTGCGCTTCTAGCCAATCTTTACCCATTCCTAATTCAACTTCTAAAGGAACCGACATTTTAAACGCGTTTTCCATTTCGTGTTTAATCATAGGCTGAATTTTCTCGAGTTCATCGTTGTGAACATCGAACACAAGCTCATCATGTACTTGAAGCAACATTCTTGATTTCCAGTTTTCGTCGCGAAGTTTTTTATGAATATTGATCATTGCAATTTTAATCACATCGGCAGCGCTTCCTTGAATTGGAGCATTTACAGCATTTCGTTCTGCAGCGCTTCTTACAACAGCATTTGCAGAATTAATATCTTTTAAATATCTGCGACGCCCTAAAATAGTTTGCACATAACCTTTTTCACGAGCAAATTCAACTTGTTCTGAAATATAAGATTTAAGACGTGGATATGTTTTATAATAAGCATCAATCAATGCAGCGCTTTCGCTTCTTGATAACGAAGTCTGATTACTCAATCCAAAAGCAGAAACACCATAGATAATTCCGAAGTTTACTGTTTTAGCATTGCTTCTTTGTTCGCGAGAAACTTCTTCCAGCGCCACATCAAAAACTTTCGCAGCAGTAGCTCTGTGAATGTCTTCTCCATTTTGGAAAGCTTTAATCATATTTTCTTCACCGCTTAAAGCAGCAATAATTCGCAATTCGATTTGAGAGTAATCGGCAGAGATTAAAGTGTAGTTTTCATCGCGAGCCACAAATGCTTTACGAATCTGACGTCCTCTTTCGGTACGAATTGGAATGTTCTGCAAGTTCGGGTTATTAGAGCTTAAACGTCCCGTTGCAGCGACAGTTTGCATATAATCAGTATGAACACGTAAAGTCTTTTTGTCAACCTGTTCAGGTAAAGCTAAAATATAAGTGCTTTGTAGTTTTACCATTTGACGCCAATCCAGAATCTGTTTTACAATTGGGTTGTCATTAGCCAAATAAGTCAAAACTTCTTCTCCAGTTGCATATTGACCTGTTTTAGTCTTCTTTTGTTTTGCTCCGCCAATCTTCATTTTATCAAATAAAATGTCGCCTAATTGTTTTGGAGAAGCTAAATTGAATTTTTCACCAGCTGTTTCGTAAATCTGCTGTTCAAGAGATTTAATTTCAACATCCATTTCTTTAGACATTCCTTTTAAGAAGTCAACATCTAAACGAATACCTTCCGTTTCCATATCAGCCAAAACGCTTACTAACGGAATTTCGATTTCATCAAATAACTTTTTAGTTTCTGTTTTATCTAATTCAGCTGTAAAGATTTCTTTTAATTGCAAAGTTACATCGGCATCTTCAGCAGCATATTCTTTAATATCTTCCAAAGGAACATCGCGCATATTAAGTTGATTTTTTCCTTTTTTACCAATTAAAGTTTCAATAGATTTTGGAGAATATTTCAAATACGTTTCGGCTAAAATATCCATATTATGACGCATATCTGGATTAATCAGATAATGTGCAATCATGGTGTCAAAAAGTTTTCCTTTTACGGTTACACCATAATTAGAAAGGATTTTTAAATCGTACTTTAAGTTCTGTCCGATTTTCTCAATGTTTTCATTTTCAAAAAACGGAACAAATTTGTTAATCAAAGTTTGAGCCTCTTCTCGGCTTTCCGGAAACGGAACATAAAATGCTTTTCCTTTTTCGTAAGAGAAAGACATTCCGACCAATTCTGCGTGTAAAGCATCAATTCCAGTCGTTTCTGTGTCAAAACAAACCGCAGTTTGTTTTTCTAAATTCTGCAAAAGCAATTTAATCCCTAAATCACCTTGAATGGTTTGATAAGAATGCTCTGTGTTTTCTAAAGTATTATAAAACGAAGTTCTTGCACTTTCAGGGTTTTCATCGTCAAGAGTTCCGCCACCGCCAAAAAGATCAAATTGGTCTTCGTTTTTAGGTTGCGGTTTTTTGTATAATTTGGCATCAGGAGCTGGAGTAGCAGTTTGTGTGCCATCAGTTTTAAATAAATTATCAAACTGTTCCGCCATTCTTCTAAATTCTAATTCTTGAAAAATAGCATCTGTTTTTTCGATATCAGGACGCGAAAGTTCGTAATCATCTTCGTTGAAGGTTACATCGCAGTCGCAAATAATTGTTGCCAGTTTTTTAGACAAAATACCTTTGTCTTTATTAGCTTCGATGTTTTCTTTCATTTTTCCTTTTAGTAAATGTGTATTTTCTAAAAGGTTTTCCATTGTACCAAATTCTTTCAGGAACTTTTTGGCTGTAACTTCACCAACTCCAGGCAATCCAGGAATATTATCCACGGCGTCACCCATCATTCCAAGAAAATCAATTACTTGGTCTGGTCTTTCAATCTCAAATTTTGCCAAAACTTCTGGGATTCCCCAAATTTCAATTCCGTTGCCCATACGAGCAGGTTTGTACATAAATATATTTTCAGATACCAATTGCGCAAAATCCTTATCTGGCGTTACCATGAAGACTTTGTAGTTTTGTTTCTCTGCTTGTTTGGCAATAGTTCCAATTAAATCATCGGCTTCACAGCCCTCGACTTCAATAATAGGAATATGCATTGCTCGCAATAATTCCTGAATATACGGAACGGCAATTTTAATAGCCTCTGGCGTTGCATCACGATTGGCTTTATATTCTACGAACATTTCGGTTCTTACATGGCTTCCGCCTTTGTCGAAAGCAACGGCTAAATGATCTGGTTTTTCTCTTTTAATAACATCCAAAAGTGAGTTCATAAAACCCATAATTGCAGATGTATCCATTCCTTTTGAGTTGATTCTCGGGTTTTTTATAAATGCATAATAACCACGAAAAATTAGTGCATAAGCATCTAGAAGAAAAAGGCGTTTTTGAGTTGACATATAAAAAATATTAGTCTGTAAAAATAAACAATTGGGTTTTAAAAAACGATTTGCTTCTCGAAAATTATCCGAATAGTTAATGTCTAGTTAAAATATTCATTAGGTACGATTTCTTCATTTTTTCTTCATGTTGTCAGGATAATTTTGAGGTATAAATTAAAAGGTTATTAATTATTAAATCTTAGAAATCATGAGAAATTTATTAATGGTACTAGTAGCAGTTTTAGGAACAAGTGCAATGGTTCATGCTTTTCCAGCAAAAACAGGAAAAGAAACTCCAGCTAAAGAAGTAAAAGCAACAAAACATCCTAAAAAACACAAATCTGAGAAAAAAGCAAAATCAGCAAAAAGTGAAACTGCAAAAACAGAAACCCCAAAAGCAGAAGTGAAAAAATAATATTGTTTTTGTTTTGTTTTCAAAGGATTGTAAGGAAACAAAACAGGAAGGATAATTATGAAGAATGCCGGTGGTAAAAGCTGATAAAGAAATTTGTCAGCTTTTTTCATTAATGTTTTGACAATGCTGTTTTTTCTTCTTTTTAAATGATTAATTTTAATTATGCTTAAACACCTTGTTTATGAATGTTTTGATTGTAGAAGATAATCGAGAACTTGCCGTAGAAGTTTATGATTTTTTGTGTAATGCAGGGTACATCTGCAAGATTGCGCATACTTGCAGTGATGCTTTAGAAGAGTTTAATAGTAATGATTATGATGCCATGCTACTGGATTTGGGGCTTCCCGATGGAGATGGTTTTGAAGTGCTACAGACCGTTAGAAAAACAAAATCAAAAATGGCGGTTATTGTTTTAACGGCTAGAGGAGAACTGGATGATAGAATCAACGGACTTCATCTTGGCGCCGACGATTATTTGACTAAACCTTTTGCTTTGACAGAATTAAGTGCAAGATTGTTTGCTGTTATTCGAAGAATACACGGTTTTACTTTAAATAATCTTACGATTCATGATTTTGTTTTACAGCTTCAGGATTATAAAGTAAGTTTTAACGATCAGCCAATTAGCCTTACGAAAAAGGAATTCGATATTTTTCAATATTTGGTTCTAAATAAAAATCGCGTTATTACGCGTCTTCAGTTAACTGAACATATTTGGGGAGATATTTTAGAGGTAAATTCAGATTCTAATTTTATTGATGTTCATGTTCGAAATCTCAGAAAGAAATTAGATAAACATGCAGCAATAGATTGGTTTGAAACTGTTCGAAATGTTGGTTATCGTATAAACGAATAAAACGATTCTTGTGAAAATAAAACATCAATTAGCCATTTTTAATGCCATGACAAGATTGTTGGTCATTTTGGTTTTATGGCTAATGCTTCCCCTTTTGGTTGAAAATGTGGTCTATCATCATATCAATAATAGTCTTTTAGAAAAAAAGAAGAAATTTATTGAGCACTTAAATCAGGAAGAAATAAATGATTTTATAGAAAATCCAGATGATTCAACTGAAACTTTTTCGGAGTTTTCAACTCTTCACAGTGAGTTTTTAGTGCTTTCTCGCGTTCCAATGCAATTACATCAAAAGAAAACAACTTTTAGTAATGAGTATCGAAAAATAGAAGGAGAAGAAAACGAATATCGAATTTTGCAGCATCATTTTGTGTACGAAGGTCAAGACTATCAGCTTGAAATTGGAAGCAGTTTGAGCGAGGTTAACGATTTGACTTTTGTAATTAAACTCTTTATTATAATAGTTTTTGTGGTCATTCTATTTATTACTTTTTTGGCCGATACTTTCTATATAGAATATCTTTTAAAGCCGTTTTACAAAATTATTGATACCAAAATAAGGCGAGTAAACGAACCGGAAACATTTGATCATACTCCGATAAAAGCAGCTTCGAGAGATTTTAGAGAATTGGATTTTGTTCTGAATCAAATGATGGATCGAATTGCTGAAGTTTTTAAAAAGGAGAAACAGTTTATTTCGAATGTTTCACACGAACTTCTTACCCCAATTGCACTGCTCAAAAACAAACTTGAAAACTTATTACAGAATGAATCTTTAGATGATAATGCAGTTGATAAAATTGCTGGTTCGCTAAAGACATTAGATATGCTAAAAAAAATTATCAATAATCTTCTATTGATTTCTAGAATTGATAATAATCAATATGAAGCGAATGAAGAAATTGATCTTCGCGAAATAATTTCAGATTTGTATGAAGATCTTCAGGATCGAATTGACGATAAAGAAATTCACTTTGAAAATAAAATGCAAAACGGCTTTGTCTTTACTGGGAATAAAACTTTAATTCATATTCTCTTATATAATTTAGCGACAAACGCTATCAAGTACAATAAATCTGGTGGAAATATTATAGTAGAAGACGGTTTTGTTGATGAACATTATTTTATTTCAGTAAAAGATTCAGGAATTGGAATGGATGAATCGCAGACTGAAAAAATATTCAGCCGTTTTGCCAGAATCAATTCCGATCAGGAAGGGCAGGGGTTAGGGCTTGCGATTGCACAAAGTATTGCATCTTTTCATCATATTCAAATAAAAGTAAAATCGGTTTTAAATCAAGGAACCACTTTTATCTTATTGTTTGAAAAAGCTAATTAAAAGTTAAAATTTCTTGTAGGACTTTATCTTCATTTTGTCTTCATTTAACGATTATATCTTTGACTTATAAATAATGAAATAACAATCATAAAAATTTAAAAGTCATGAAAAAATTAGCAATTTTAGCAGTAGCAGTTTTAGGAACATTCTCAATGGTAAACGCGCAAACAACTCCAGCGCAAACAACTCAAACAAAAGAAGCGAAAGCTCCTAAACATGATAAAAAAACAAACAAAAAAGCTAAAGGTGAGAAAAAAGCAGAAACTGCAAAACCAGAAGCTGAAAAAGCAAAATAATATAAGCGACACTTATAAATCGTAAGATTAAATAGTTTTAAAGGTTGGTAGGTTAAAGCTGGAAGAAGCCATTCTTTCAGCTTTTTTATTTTTTAGAGTTAAATTTTTTATAATAAAAAGAAATAGAATTCTCATTCTTTGTTACTTTGTTTAAAACTATAAATTAAATGATCTTTCGTTTTATAATTCTTTGCGCTCTTTTATTATTTATTGAGTTCTATTCCTATCAGGCTTTTCGAACTTTAATCAAAACACGTTGGGTTTTGATTGGTTATCAAGTTATAAGCTTACTGGTTTTAATCTTTATTATATATTCTTTTTCTCAAGTAGACCGATCTGTTGGCCAGACTAGGCAATTTATGTTTACCACAGGTTTGATGCTGACGGTATATGTGCCTAAAATTGTGCTTACGCTAATAATGTTTGGCGAAGATATTTTTAGAATAGGAGCAAGCATCTTAAATTATTTTATTTATAATACTCCTCGAAAGGAAATGATGCCTGATAGGCGAAAGTTTGTAAGTCAGTTGGCATTAGGTTTAGCTGCAATTCCGTTTCTTTCTATTATATATGGGATTTTTGAAGGAAAATATAATTTCAAAGTAATCAAACAAACGATCTTTTTTCCAGATCTTCCAGATGCTTTTGATGGTTTTAAAATCACACAAATTTCGGATGTTCATAGCGGAAGTTTTGATAATCCTGAGAAAATCAATTATGCTATTGATTTGATTAATGCCCAAGAAGCAGATTTGATTTTGTTTACAGGTGATATTGTCAATACACACGCTAAAGAAATGCATCCTTGGCTGGAAACTTTTAGTCGTATTAAAGATTATAAATATGGGAAGTTTGCTGTTTTAGGAAATCACGATTATGGCGAATATGTGACTTGGCCTTCTGAAAAAGAAAAGGACGAAAATTTTAAGGAGATTAAAAATTTGTATGGTCAGATTGGTTTTAAATTAATGCTGAATGAACATACTTATATTCAAAAAGGCGATGATAAAATTGCTTTGATTGGTGTGGAAAACTGGGGGGTGAATTTTAAAAAAGCGGGAGATTTAAATAAAGCTTCTGAAAATGTCCATAAAGACGATTTTAAAGTTTTAATGAGCCACGATCCAAGTCATTGGGAAGCAGAAATTAAAGATCATCCAAAGAATTTTCATTTGACATTTGCAGGACATACGCACGGTATGCAGTTCGGAATCGAAATTCCTGGATATTTCAAATGGAGTTTAGCACAATATATTTATAAACAATGGGCTGGACTGTACGAAAACGTCGGAAGATACGTTTATGTTAACCGTGGATTTGGTTTTCATGCTTATCCAGGACGAGTTGGAATTATGCCTGAAATAACAGTAATTGAACTAAAAAAGGGCCGTAATGTCGCTTAATTCGTTAAAAATGCTACATTTGTATAATATTTATTTCTTTTAAGAGATTTAAAAAACTTAAATTTTTGGTTTTATGTCAAAATTTGGAGAATTAATAAATGCTCAAGTTCCAGTGTTAATTGACTTTTACACAGATTGGAATGAATCTTCAGTTTCTATGCATCCTGTTATTAAGGATGTTGCTGCTGCGCTTGGTGATAAAGCTAAGGTAATCAAAATAGATGTAGATAAAAATCAGGAACTGGCAGAAGCACTTCGCATAAAAGGATTACCAACTTTAATGATTTATAAAGAAGGACAAATGATCTGGAGACAATCTGGAGAGCTTGATGCGAATACTATAATAGGAATTGTTCAAGAACAATTTAACGTCTAAATAACCTCTTTTTGTTGATGTTATTTAGTGAATAATGTCAAACTTATATCCGTTTTCTTTTAAAAAATGCAGTGTTCTAGGCAAAGCAAATCTTAAATTTGGAGAAGCTTTAATGCTGTCATGAAAAACAATTACACTTCCTGATTTTACATTTTTTGTTACGTTTTCTAGGCATTTTTCAGGAGTTATACTTTGGTCAAAATCTGCACTTAAAACATCCCACATTACAATTTTATAGCCTAATTTTCTAAGAATTTTAGATTGTGCTTTTTTGATTTTTCCGTAAGGAGGACGGAATAATAAATGATGCGGAGCTTTTTCCTGTTCGTCTAAAATATCGGCACAGTTTTTTACATTTTCAATATATTCATTCGTGTGGCTTTTCCATCCATTAACATGATTCATGGTGTGATTTCCAATTGAATGGCCTTCGGTAATTAGTTTTTCGAAAAGAGCCAAGTTGGCTTTAATGTTTTTTCCAATGCAGAAGAAAGTGGCTTTTGCATCAAATTTTTTCAATTCAGATAAAACCCAATCTGTTATTTCTGGAGTAGGGCCGTCATCAAAAGTCAAGTATATTTTCTTTTCATTGTTGGGAATGTCCCAGCAATATTTAGAGAATACCTTTTTAATAAATGAATTAGTTTTTACCCAATAGAAACTCATCTTGAATGGAATTGTATTATAGTATAAAATTAAAAAATGCAGCGCTATTTATCAAACAGCGCTGCATTTTTTTAATTGTTAAGATTTTCGTATATTATCTATTCTTTTTCACGTCCAAAACGCTCAAAAACATTTACATAAGTATTGAATGTTGTTTTGTGTTTATTGTAAAAAGCAGTGTCTTTGTTTGCATCCATTACGTGTAATAAACTTCTATAGCGTTCAATATCTGTAATAATATCTACTGCTAAATCAGTTTGGTCAGACGGAGTCAAAGTGCTGTAATAGTTTAAGTTCTCTTTATATTTTTGAACTAATTTGTTTAGAAGATCTTGTGCTTTAGCAGTTTCTCCAACTTTGTAATAACCATCAGCAAAACCTTCAACTAAAGAGTAATATCCAAATTTGTCTAAAGGCATTTTTGTCATTGCTAAATTAATTACGTTTTTAGCTTTGTCAATTTTACCTTCTTCAATAAGTTGGTTCATTAATCTAGAAAGATTAGTACGGTATGTAATACTGTTTCTTCTTGTTTCTGGATCATGATAGATTTTTTCGCTTTCGCTGTTACCCCAATCCCATTTCATTACAATATCGTACATTTTATCAGCATCAATTTGTCCCATATCTAATGGCCCACCATCTTTCGAAGGAGTATTTTTTACTGGAACTAATTTGTAAACCATTCCGTCTAATTGCAGATAATCTTTTAACCATAAATAATCTTCATCATCAAAAGCTCCACCACTAAAGTAAATTGGTCTCTTCCAATTGTTATTTGCTAAGATATCAAGCATCATTAAACGGTTTTTGTATAATGCGCTTCCTTTAATGTCAATATCTAAGTAAGGAACAATAGAATCGTAATATTTCGGATTAACTACTTTATTTTGAATAATAGTATTTTTGTCCACATTCACTCTAATCTTGTTTGTAGGGTAGAAATGAATAGTTTGTCCGTTTTGTAAACCAACAGTCGATTTAGGATTTTTGATGAAATCAATGAAATCCTTAATATTCCAACGGGTATCAATTTTTTGAATATAAGCTGTATAATCTAAATTGTCTCCTACATATTGGCTATGTACAAAAGAAATAGGCAACGGATTAGATTCATAAGACTTAGCCTTCATTTGATCGATGTACCAATCTGTCATAAATAAACTTGTATTTACAATCTTCACATCGGTTCTAAAATGCTCAATTTCTTGCGCATACCAAAGCGGAAAGGTATCGTTGTCTCCAATCGTAAATAATATGGCATCCTTATCACAAGAACTTAAATATGCTTTTGCCATTGCAACAGCAGTATATCTTCCAGATCTGTCGTGATCGTCCCAGTTTTGTGAAGCCATTAAAATAGGAGCAGCTAATAAGCTTCCAGCAATGATAACTGGTCCAGCAATTTTTGGAGCTAGATATTTTTGGAAACTTTCATAAAGGGAATAAACACCAAACCCGATCCAGATCGCAAAGACATAGAACGATCCTACAAGTGCATAATCTCTTTCACGAGGTTCAAAAGGTCTTTCGTTTAAGTATATTTTTAATGCAATTCCTGTAAATAAGAATAAAGCCAAAAGAACATAAAAGCTCTTTAAATCTTTGTTGGCATGGTACATGATACCAATTAAACCTAAAATAAATGGAAGGAAATAGTAAACATTTCTTCCTTTGTTATTTAATACATCTGATGGCAAATTGTCTTGAGAACCTAAATGAATTGAATCTAAAGGTTTGATACCGCTGATCCAGTTTCCATCTAAATTATCGTATTTACCTTGAACATCATTTTGGCGTCCAACAAAATTCCACATTAAATATCTCCAGTACATGTATCCAAATTGATACTCAAACATAAAACTGAAATTGTCTACTGTAGTTGGTTTTTCGATAATTAAGTAGTCACCATAACTTCTTAAGAATTTAATATAACCTTCGTTATCAATTTGTTTTTGCGCGTAAGCTTTTCTGAATTCAGAAACTGTTTTTTCAACTTCATTACGTAATTGAGCTGTAGCTTTGTTGTATTCATCTTCGCTTAATTGGCTAGCGTCGATTCCGTATTTTGACAAATCTTCATCATAATCATAATTAGGGTTGATTCTGAATTTCGGAGGATTTGTAAAATTGATATAGTTTTGAATGTGAGCCGTTTCTGTACTCCACATTCTTGGCAGAATCGCTTTCTGATTGTCGTCAGAATTTTGCTCTGCATTTTTATAATTGTTGGTAATGATATATTTACCTGTTTTATAATCTCTTTCGTAGTTTGGTTTTTTGTCTAAATAAGGTGTTTTAGCATCAAGGCCAGAGAAAAGTTCTGTGTATTGAGGTCCATAAAATAAAGGATTCACGCCATATTGCTCACGATTATAATACGCTAAAACCTCAGTAGCATCAGAAGGTTTGTTTTCGTTAATAACTGTATTTGCATTTGCACGTACAGGAAGCATTAGCCATGTAGAGAAACCAATCAGAATGAATAAAATACATAATATTATAGTGTTGTAGAATATAAATCCTTTTTGTTTAGTGTATTTTAATCCAAAATAGAAAAAAGCAATAAATAATAATGCTACAAAAATAGTTCCTGAGTTAAAAGGAAGTCCCATGCTGTTTACCATGAAGATTTCGGTTTTCCCGAAAAATGCCATAGTTAATGGAAGTAGTAATTTGAAAATGAATAATAAAATTCCAATAACAACTACATTAGCAATTAGAAAGTTTTTGATTGTAACTTTTTCGTAGTGTTTGAAATAGTATAAAAATCCGATAGATGGAATAGTTAAAAGAGCCATAAAGTGGACTCCAAACGAAAGACCAACAACCAACGAAATGATTAAAAGCCATTTGTTTCCTTTTGGTTTGTCCATATCTTGTTCCCAGCGTAAACCAAGCCAAAAAAGTAATGCAATTAATAAAGAAGCCATTGCATAAACCTCTGCTTCAACAGCATTAAACCAAAAGCTATCAGAAAATGTATAAGCTAAAGCCCCAACAAAAGAGCTTCCCAGAATAACAATTGAATTGTTTTGGTCGATTTCAGCAAAACGAGCTACAATCTTTTTTAAGATCATAGACGAAGACCAGAACAGAAATAATATAGTAAATGCGCTAGAGAAAACAGACATCATGTTAACCATTACAGCTACATGTTGCGCGTCTATAGCAAACATGGCAAAAAATGCACCCATCATTTGGAAAAGCGGAGCTCCCGGAGGGTGACCTACTTCAAGTTTGGCTGCGGTAGCGATATATTCTCCACAATCCCAAAAGCTCATTGTAGGTTCGACTGTTAATGTATAAGTGATTAAAGCGATTGCAAATGCAAACCAACCAATAACGGTATTCCATTTATTGAAATTGAATTGTGCCATATTTAGGTGTTAAAAATTTGAATGTTTTTCTATCCTACAAAGAAAATGTTTTTTTATGTAAAGAAAAGGTCATTAACAAAAAATTCTACAAAACTATCATTTAAAAGTAACGCGTTGGCTATGAGGTGTTTTTGATTGTAGTGAAAATTTTAAAAGTAAAAAAATGAAAAAAAGTGATTTTTTTTGCCCAAAAAGTTTGCGTAAACTAAATAAAGCCTTAAATTTGCACTCGCTTAACAGCACTGCTGGTCTATGGTGTAATGGTAACACAACTGTTTTTGGTGCAGTCTTTCTAGGTTCGAGTCCTAGTAGACCAACATAAAAAGCCTCTCAGAAATGAGAGGCTTTTTTTTATGCAAAAAAGTTTTGTAAAAAATTTGCATAAATTAAATAAAGTTCTAATTTTGCACCCGCTTAACAGCACTGCTGGTCTATGGTGTAATGGTAACACAACTGTTTTTGGTGCAGTCTTTCTAGGTTCGAGTCCTAGTAGACCAACAGAAAAGCCTCTCAGAAATGAGAGGCTTTTTTTATGGAATAAATTTAAGTTGTGAGTTATGAGTGTTTTAAAGAAGAAGGAACAATTCCGAATTTCTTTTTGAATGAAAAAGAAAAATGAGACAGGTCTTCAAATCCAACTCCAATGTAGACTTCTGATGGAGATTTTCCTTCTTTTATTAAATAATAAGCTTCCTGAAGCCTTTTGTTTAACAGCCATTTTCCAGGTGTTTCTTGAAAAACTTTTTGAAAATCTCTTTTAAATGTTGCTAGACTTCGTCCAGTAAGATAGGCGAATCGTTGCATTTGAACATTAAAATGGAAATTTTTGTTCATAAATGCTTCCAAATCAATTTTGCCTGGTTCGTTAAAATCAAATAAAATATCTTTTAGTTCAGGATTTACTTTTAATAAAAGGTGAATGGCTTCTTTGATTTTTAAATGGAACAAAGTTTCATTGTTTTTTTCTTCAACTTCAAGATAGGAAAGCAATGATTTCATAAAAGATTTATAAAGTGGGTTAGGGGCTAATGAAAACATAGCGTCCGAATCTACTTTTTTGTCAGACTTTAAATTGTATTCTTTACTTACTTCTCGCAAGATTTCTTGGTCTAGAAAAAGAGAAATGGTTTTGAATTCGCCTCCTTCAGGTGGAATTTTGGTGAATTTTGCTAAATTATTTCTTCTGCTAAAACGAAAATCTCCTGGTTTTGAATAAAAAGTGTTTTTGTTGTCAGAAGCAATCATTTCGCCAGAAATTTGATAACTAAAAACGTGTTCAGGAATAAAATGTTCTCCTTCGCGGCTTCGCGAATAGTAACAAGAGTAAAGTATTTTTGGTTTTTCTGTTTTCGTGCTCATATTGTAAAATTACTAAAAGATCTGGAAAATCTTTTTGAAGAAGATTTCCAGATCTGTAAAATTATTTTTGCTGAATCAAAGCTCTTGGTTCTAAATAAGCTTCCAATCCGAATGTTCCAAATTCACGTCCTATTCCAGATTGTTTGAATCCGCCAAAAGGAGCCATTGGGTCGTGTCCAATTCCGTTTATCTGAACACGTCCAGCATTAATTTGAGAAGCGACATTGTGAGCTCTTTTTTCGTCTGATGAACTTACATAGGCTTGTAATCCGTAAGTGGTGTCGTTTGCGATTTCAATAGCTTCTTCTTCTGTTTTATAAGTGATAATAGATAAAACAGGTCCAAAAATTTCTTCTTTGGCAATTCGCATTTGGTTGTTTGCATTAATGAAAACAGTTGGTTTGACAAAATTTCCATTTTCTAATCCGTCAGGTTTTCCTAGTCCGCCAGTTAGAATTTCTGCGCCTTCATTAATTCCAATCTGAATATAATCCTGAACGCGGTTATATTGTTTTACGCTAACCATTGGTCCAACCGCGGTATTTGGATTTTTAGGATCACCAACAATTATATTTGAAACAATCTCTTTAATGATTGGTTTGATTTCTTCTAGCTTGTTTTCAGGAATCAATAATCGAGTGCCGGCAATACAGGCTTGCCCGCTATTCATAAACGCAGCGCCAATAGCAAGCGGAATGGCTTTTGAGAAATCGGCATCATCTAAAATAATATTTGGAGATTTTCCGCCAAGTTCAAGAGTGACACGTTTCATGCTGTTTATTGCTTCTTTCGCAATGATTTTTCCAACATTGGTTGATCCTGTAAAAGAGATTTTAGCGATGTCTGGGTTTTTGCTTATTTCGGCTCCAACAATTTCTCCTAATCCATTTACGATATTGAATATTCCTTTTGGAAGATTTGCTTCATGAAGACATTCAATGATTAATTGTGTTTGTTGTGCGCTCATTTCACTTGGTTTAATAACAGTTGTGCATCCTGCGGCAATTGCAGTTGATAATTTGCTACAGATAAAACCATTGCTGGAATTCCATGGAATAATAATTCCGACAACGCCAATTGGTGTCATTTGAACTTCAGATTCTCCCATGGTTTTGGTAAAATTATAAATATTAAGAAGGTTGATTGCAGAGTCGAAACTTTTTAGCATATAATCATAGCTTACGGTTGCAAATTGTAATGTGCCTCCGTATTCTTCAGTCATTATATTGATAAAGTCGTTTTTTCTTTTTTCGACAGAAGATTTAATGCTTGTCAGGTATTGAATTCTTTCGGAAGCGGTAGTTTTTGAAAAAGTTTTAAAAGCATTTTTTGCAGCTCTAATTGCATTTTGAGTGTCTTCAGTGTTTCCTAAACGAACTTTTCCTAATTTTTCATTTGTTGTTGGGCTAATAAGGTCAAGATATTCTGTTCCTTGTGGAGTTACAAATTCTCCATTAATGTAAATTTTGTCTATTGTTTTCATGTTGTAATTTTTTAATGAATTTTTATTTGACAAATTTCTGCATTAATAACGCGTTTCGCTTTGTTGAAAAGCTCAAATATGGTTTGTTGAAAAGCTCAGTATGATTTTGTTTGAAATATTAAATTGCATAAAAAAAAGCTTCTCAATTGAGAAGCTTTTACTAATGTTGATATGTTGGTTGTTAGATTTTCAAGGTAATAACGGGTCTAACGGCATGATTAACTAAGCCTTCGCTGATGCTTCCGTTAAAGAAGTGTGCGAAGCCTGTTCTGCCATGTGTGAACATTCCAATAATGTCGGCATCTATTCTGTTAGAGAAATTGATAATTCCTTTTTCGATATTGGTGTCGTTGTAAATTTGGGTTGTGTAATTTGGAATGTCGAATTCAGATATAAACTCATTCATAACTTCTTCGCTAACGTGAGTTGGTTTGAAGCTATTAGGAGTGCAAATGGTAACTAAATGTAGTTTTGAATCAAATAGTTTTACAAATTTTAAAAGTTTTTTAAAAGGTTTTTTTGCTTCTTCTGAGAAATCAGATGCGAAAACGATATTAGCGGCACTAAAACTAGGAATGTCTTTTTTGATAACTAAAACTGGGATTTCTGAATTTCTAACCACTTTTTCGGTATTAGAACCTATTAGTAATTCTTCAACACCAGAAGATCCATGAGATCCCATTATGATCAAATCAACATCGTAATCTTTACTGATTTGTGTGATTCCATGTATTGGTTTGTCCATTTTTACAACCTCAGTTACTGGAATTCCGTCTAAATAAGGTCTTGCAGCAACTTCGTCAAGTGTTTCGTTTGCCTTCTTCATAAAGAGCATGCTTTCAGGGATGCTTGCTCCGCCCATTATCGCGTCATTTGTCTGATGCGGCAATTCGAGCATGTGAAGAAGAATAATTTCGCAATTATTCTTTTTTGCTATTTGAGCGGCAACTTTTAAAGCGTCTTCGGCGTGTTCTGAGAAGTCGGTAGGTACTAAAATTCGTTTCATGATTTTTGAGGGGTTAATAATGTGAATAATTCTATGTTTTAATGCTATTATAAAGGTATGAAATATTTTTAGAGCAATCAATTTATTTGATTTATAAAAAAAACACTATATTTGCACTGTTATTTATTAAAATCTAAATAATGAGGGGACTAAGTGTCCCCTCTTTTTATAAAATTATGACATTCAAAGAAAAAGTAAACGGATTAATTACGGAAGCTCTTCTCGAAAAACCATCAATCTTTTTGGTTGATCTGGCTGTTTCGGATTCTTTTAAAATTAGTGTTGGTTTAGACGGAGATAATGGAGTGGCGCTGCAAGACTGTATTGACATTAGTCGTGCAATCGAGAATAATCTAGATCGTGAAGAACAGGATTTTTCGCTTGAAGTAGCATCAGTTGGAGTAGGGACACCTCTGAAAATGGTAAGACAATACAAAAAAAATATCGGTAGAACGTTGATTGTTACCACAAATACTGAAAAAATCGAAGCAGAATTGATAGAAGCTAACGATGTTTTTATAATTTTGTCTTGGAAAGCAAGGGAACCTAAAAAAGTAGGAAAAGGAAAAGAAACAGTTCAAAAAGAGCAACAAATACCTTATACAGAAATTAAAGAGGCAGTTGTTACAGTAACATTTTAATTTTAATTAAAGAATTCGCATGGAAAATTTAGCATTAATCGATTCATTCTCAGAGTTTAAGGATAATAAACTTATTGATCGTGTAACGCTTATGGCAATTTTAGAGGATGTGTTTAGAAATGCATTGAAGAAAAAATACGGATCTGATGATAACTTCGATATTATTATAAATCCTGATAAAGGAGATATGGAAATATGGAGAAGAAGAGTAATTGTTGCTGATGAAGATCTGGATTTTGAAAACGAAGAAATTACCTTGACGGAAGCAAGAATGATTGAAGCGGATTTTGAAATTGGTGAAGAGGTTTCTGAAGAAGTAAAATTGATTGATTTAGGAAGAAGAGCTAT
>Ga0160502_100575_pt1 | contig 19855 bp, 22 predicted proteins | sample DIDnMG_14_FD_108237 | JGI IMG/M metagenome (GOLD analysis project Ga0160502, IMG submission 108237) | Enriched soil microbial communities from UW Madison campus, WI, USA - DID2933_E24_Xylan MG | ecosystem: Environmental > Terrestrial > Soil > Unclassified | place: USA: Madison, Wisconsin... | reverse complement strand
TTATCAAAAAAAACAGCAGGAAAAAAATGCTCTTTTTGAAGATATTTCTTTTCGAGAAAAAAATATACTTACAATTGTTTACAAATTTTACTGCTTTTTCAAGAGTAGATTTAGTTTTCATAACTTAAGATTTTGTTTTAAAGTATTTATGAAATTTTAACAGAATCAAAGTTATATTAGAGTTTTTCTAATTATATTTTTTTATCTGTAACTAACCTAAAAACTCGTTAAAGTGTTCGTTTTTTATTAAAATTTCCGTCGAAAACGATTTTTTTTAACTTTAAAAAGCAAAAAATATCGTCTTAAAATTTTGACTTTTTGTCTAAAATGGAAACTTTTTAAACTAGCTAAATAATTAATAATCAGGTATTTGGTTAAAATTTTACGAAATTGCAAAATATCGATCAAATACTTATTTTATAGATGAAGTACATAAAACACAAATTTTGAAGATTAATTTTTTTTTAACTTTTTGTGTTTTGCGAATAATTCATTCTTGTTAAAATTTATATATAATGTTAACAGAAATAAAAAATAGAAAAGGTTTAAAATAACTTTTGTAAATTAGAACTTATTTAAAAAAAGAACCTCCAAATCAGGGTTTTAAAAAATTGATGCTTATGAAAAATCTCATTTTAATACGTCATGCCAAATCAAGTTGGGAAGCACCATTAAAAGATTTCGATCGTCCTTTAATGAAGAGAGGAATTTTAGATGCGCATGATGTTTCATTAAATATCTCTAAATATCTTCCAAAGACTTATATTATCTGGAGTAGTACTGCAGCGAGAGCTTCAGAAACGGCTTTGATTTTTGCTCAAAACATTTCTTACCCCATAGAAAGTATCGTTTACAGAGACGATCTTTATACTTTTGACGAAAAACAATTAGAAAAAGTTATCAAATCGTGTGATAATAGTTTTGAAAGCGTTATTCTTTTTGGACATAACGAGGCTATTACAAATTTTGTTAATAAATTTGGGGATGTTTTTATAGAAAATGTTCCAACTTCGGGATTTGTGTCATTGCGATTTGACTCTGACAGCTGGGATGCAATCAATAAAGGCAAAACACATAAAACTATTTTCCCCAAAGATTTAAAATAATAACAGTGTACGAACAGAAATATATCGATAGAGAAAAAAGCTGGTTAGCGTTTAATGCAAGAGTTCTTCAGGAAGCTGGAGATAATACGGTTCCTCTTTTAGACAGACTCCGTTTTGTTGGAATTTTTTCAAACAATTTAGATGAATTTTTTAGAGTTCGGTACGCAGCCATTCGACGATTAAGTCTCTCTGGTATTTCTGGCGAAAAATATTTAGGTGGTATTTCTGCTCATCAATTAATTAAGGATATTACCGAAATCGTAATTCAGCAGCAATCTGAAAGTTTACGTATTTTAGGAAATATCGAAACAGAGCTTGAAGCTGAAAACATCTTTATTATAAACGAAACTCAAATTACCCCAAAACAAGAATGTTTCTTGAAGGACTTTTATAATCAAAAATTAAGTCCAGAATTGGTAACCATTATTTTGAATGATTTAGCTGTTTTTCCAATTCTAAAAGATACATTAGGTTATTTGGCAGTTCGTTTAGAATTGGCAAATGAAGAAGTTCGTTATGCTTTAATCGAAATTCCGAAAACTATAAATCGTTTTGTAGTTCTCCCTTCTGAAGACGAAAAACAATATGTAATCTTAATTGATGATGTTATCCGTTTCAAACTGAAAAACATCTTTAATATATTTGATTATAAGAGCGTTTCGGCACACATGATCAAAATTACTCGTGACGCCCAATTAGACATCGATAGCGATTTGAGTAAAAGTATGCTCGAAAAAATTGCTTCATCGGTAAAAGACCGTAGAATTGGAGAACCAGTTCGTTTTATTTATGATAGTTTAATTGAAGATGATACGCTTCATTTCTTCTTAGATAAAATGAAAATTGTAGAAACAGACAGTATAATTCCGGGTGGAAGATACCACAATCGTCGTGATTATATGAGTTTTCCAAATTTAGGACGTTACGATTTATTATACAAACCAAACGAACCAATGCCGGTTCCAGGGTTGAGTTTGGAAGGAAGTATTTTAGAAAAAATCTCTAAAAAAGATTATTTAGTTCACGCCCCATACCAATCATTTTCATATCTGACAAAATTTTTGCGTGAAGCAGCTTTAGATCCAAAAGTAACAAGTATTAAAATTACTTTATATCGTTTGGCAAAGAATTCGCAAATTATCAGTTCGTTAATTAATGCTGCCAAAAACGGAAAAAGGGTAGTGGTTCAGATCGAACTTCAAGCACGTTTTGATGAGGCTTCGAATATTTCGTACGCAGAACAAATGCAGACAGAAGGAATCGAACTTATTTTTGGAATTAAAGGCCTTAAAGTACACAGTAAAATTTGTGTTATAGAAAGATTGGAAGAAGGTAAAAACCGTCGTTACGGATTCATTTCTACCGGAAACTTCAACGAATCAACAGCTAAAATTTATACCGATGTAACACTTTTAACTTGCCATCAAGGTATTTTAAAAGATACATCAAAAATATTTGAGTTTTTTGATATCAACTATAGAGTTCACAGATACAAACATTTAATTGTATCGCCACATTACACAAGAAGCAAATTTATAAAGCTGATTGATCGCGAAATTCTTCATGCTTTGGCAGGTAGAAAAACGCACATAAAGTTAAAAATGAATAGTTTATCCGATTTTAAAATGATCGATAAATTATATGAAGCAAGTAACGCAGGAGTAAAAATCCAACTTCAAGTAAGAGGAATTTGCTCTTTAATTCCAGGAATTCCAGGAATGAGCGAAAACATCGAAGCGATAAGTATCGTTGATAATTATTTAGAACATTCAAGAGTTTATATTTTTGGAAATGCAGGGTTAACCGAAGTTTATATTTCTTCTGCCGATTTCATGACAAGAAATTTAGATGGAAGAGTTGAGGTAACTTGTCCAATTTATGACCTTGAAATTAAAAAAGAATTAATTGATAATTTCAACATTGCCTGGAAAGGAAATGTAAAAGTGAGATATCATTCGTATAAATTAGATAATAAATATAAGCCAAAGAACAATCATGCCCCTTTTAGAGCACAATTTGAGACCTATAAATATTATCAGAATAAAGTAGCAGCGCTAGAAGAGGTTCCTCAAAAAGTAAATTAATAATTAAAACCAATTTCAAATCATAAAGTGAGCATGATTAACATTAGGAAGTTTGCAGCAATAGATATCGGTTCGAATGCCATGAGGCTTTTGATAGCTAACGTTGTAGAACAAGAAGGAAAAGAACCACAGTTTAATAAAAGTTCCCTCGTTCGTGTACCAATTCGTTTAGGACAAGATGCCTTTACGGTTGGAGAAATTTCACCAGAAAATATCGATCGAATGGTTGATGCAATGAAAGCATTCAATCTTTTGATGAAAGTACATAAAGTTGAGCGTTATATGGCATTTGCAACTTCTGCAATGCGCGAAGCCTATAATGCTAAAGAAGTTGTGGCTTTAATTAAGAAAAAAGCCGACATAAAAATCGAGATTATTGATGGTAAAAAAGAAGCTGCAATTATTGCTTCAACGGATTTGCATCATTTAATTAAATCTGACGAAACCTATCTTTTTGTCGATGTTGGTGGTGGAAGTACCGAGTTTACATTATTCTCAGATGGAAAAATGATTACTTCACGATCTTTCAAAGCAGGTACCGTTCGTTTGTTGAACAATATGGTTCATGATGTAGTTTGGGATGAAATCGAAAAATGGATTAAAACCAACACAGCAGATTACGATGAGGTAACGCTTATAGGTTCTGGAGGAAACATTAACAAATTGTTTAAAATGTCTGGAAAACAGCAGGAAAAACCGCTTTCGTATATTTATGTTAACTCGCAGTACGCATTCTTAAACTCTTTGACTTACGAACAGAGAATTGCTGAATTAGGTTTAAACTCTGACCGTGCCGACGTAATTATCCATGCAACTCGTATCTATTTGAATGCGATGAAATGGAGTGGAGCACGCCAGATTTATGTTCCAAAAATTGGACTTTCTGATGGTATCGTAAAAGCAATGTATTACGGTAAGATTTAATTTTAAGTTAGTTACAGATTATTTTTAAAGATTGAAAAAATAAAAAATCTTTAAAAATCATTAAATCTGTGGCAAAAAAAAACAATAATAAATGAACAAAACGAGACTCGAAGCTTTTAGTGATGGTGTTTTAGCAATTATTATCACAATTATGATTTTAGAAATTAAAGTCCCTCACGGAAACGAATTCGCTGATTTGAAGCCTTTAATTCCTAAATTTCTAAGCTATGTTTTGAGTTTTATTTATGTTGGAATTTATTGGAACAACCATCACTATTTACTTCACGGTTTATCTAAAGTAAACGGAAAAATACTTTGGAGCAATTTGCATTTGTTGTTCTGGTTATCCCTAATTCCAGTTTCTACAGGTTGGGTTGGAGAACATAATTTTGAAAAAGCGCCTTTAGCATTGTATGGAATTATTTTGCTGGGATGTGCAGTAGCTTATATTATTCTGCAGAAAATGGTTTTAGATGTAGAAGGTATAAATTCGCCTTTACGAAAAGCTATTGGTAAAGATGTAAAAGGTAAAGTTTCTGCAGTTCTGAATGTTATTGGAATTGTTTCCTCATTTTACAATCAATGGATTTCTGGTGCTTGTTATGTTATCGTGGCTTTAATTTGGCTTGTTCCGGATAAAAGAATCGAAAGAGTTTTTTCTTAAATATTGATTTATAATAGTAAAAATGAAAACCGTTTTTCAGTCTGTTCAAGATTTTTCTGAGGAAGAATTAAATCTTTTAGATGATTTAATTACGTTTCGAACCTTAAAAAAAGGAGAACTTTTATTAGCTGAAAATCAGGTTTGTAATGAAATAGTATTTATAAAAAAAGGAATTTTACGTTCTTTTTTTGTCAATCATAAAGGCGATGAAATCACAAATTGTTTTGCTTTTGAAAATGAATTTATGGCTTCTTTTGCCAGTTTTATAACCGAAGAAAAAGCAGAAGAAAATATTCAGGCTCTAACCGAAACAGAATTGCAGATTCTGGATCGGAAAGCATTGGAAAAGCTTTATAAATCAGGATTCAATTGGCAGGAAACGGGTCGAAAATTGACCGAGTTAGAATTTGTAAATCTGCATAAAAGAATGGTTTCTTTTCAGAAATTGTCTGGAGCAGAACGTTACGAAGAATTATATCAGAATCATCAAAAATACATACAGTTAATTCCGCTGCAATATTTAGCTTCTTATCTAGGAATTACCCCAAGACATTTAAGCCGAATTCGTAAAGCTGTTTTATAAACTTTGAATTTTTGTTTCACGCAGATTTAAAATGATTTAAGCAGATTTTTTTTAATTCTATTTATTCTGATATTAAAATCTGCGCAAATCTTGACAGTCTTCAAAATCTGCTTTATCGGCAAAATCTGCGTAAAAAAAAAGAATAGGACATTTGTCCTATAAAAGAAAATGTACTAATAGTATTTTTGGAAAAACATTGATATGAAAAAAATACTGATTGTAAACGGACATCCAAATGCAGAAAGCTTCAATTTTGGAATTGCAGAATCTTATAAAAATGGAGCCATTGCTTCAGGCGCAAAAGTAGAAACCATTACAATTGCCGATTTAAAATTCAATCCAAATCTTCAATTTGGATATCAAAAACGTACAGATTTAGAACCAGATCTTCTAGAGGCTTGGCAAAAAATACAAAATGCAGAGCATCTAGTTTGGATTCATCCCGTTTGGTGGGGCGGACTTCCTGCAATTACAAAAGGTTTTATTGATCGTTTATTTCTTCCTGGAATGGCATTTCAATACCGCGAGAACTCTGTTTGGTGGGACAAATTACTAAAAGGTAAAACAGCACATATTATTACAACTTTAGATCAGCCAAGCTGGTATTATCACTTGTTTTTTGGAAGACCTAGCGTGAATCAATTAAAGAAATCTACTTTAGAATTTTGTGGTGTAAAACCAGTTAAAGTAAGTTATATCGGAATTATAAAAGGTTCTAATGAAGAACAAAGAAAAAAATGGCTAGATAAAGTCTATAACTTCGGGTTCAAAAATAAATAATTGGAGTAATTATTTAGTAACACGAAACAGAAAAAAATAGCATTAAAAAAAGAAAAATTCGTGAATTTGTGGCTATTAAAAAAAGTTAATCCTTCAAATCCAATCCAAATGTTGAACGCAAAAGTTCAATATTTGGATTGATTTCCAAGAAACGATTATATCGATCTTGATTATTGTAAGTTCTTTTCGTTTCAGCCTGTTCATTTACAATTACTTCAATTGTAATATCGTGATTATGTAAATGGCCTTTTAAATGCCCTAACAAACCATTCATCTGACTTTCAAATTCTAGTTTCGATCCTTCATTTGGCAATTCATAAGAAATTGTTGTTCCGTTCAGAACAGGATCACTGATCAACAGAATCGATTCCATAATCTTAAGACCTTTTTGACCTAAACGTTCGGCATATTTGTTCCAATGAAGACGCATGTCGGTTTCGTTAAACTCTTCGGTTGGTAAAACAGAAGATGGCTTAACATACGATTTACTGCTTGCTTCTAATTCTTTTTTCTTACGGATACTGGCAAGAGAAAAAGCTGAAACTTTTGGAGAACCACTTGTATCTATTTTAGGAGTCTCCTGAGCCTGAACTATTGGAGTTTCAGCTGGAGTTTGAACTGTGTTTGGAGTATTTACAACAGCAGTATTAGCATTGCTATTTGTATTTTCTTCCGAACTTGTTTGTGATTTTGTATTTGGATTTTCTTTACTTGGACTTACAACTTCTACAATTGAAAAGCTTCCATTTTTATAATAAGTTGGCGGAATTATGAATTGCTCAGCTTTTTTTTTTCTCCATCAAAGTTGATAGAGGCTAATTGCATCAAACATAATTCAACTAAAAGTCGTTGATTCTGACTTAATTTGTATTTTAAATCGCAGTCATTTGCAAGATCAATTCCTTTCAATAAAAATTCCTGAGAACATTTTTGAGATTGAACCGCATACATTTGCTGAGCTTGTTCTCCAACTTCTAATAAAGCAATAGTCGAAGGAGTTTTACTAACTAATAAATCTCTAAAATGCGATGCTAGACCAGCAATAAAATGATGTCCGTCAAAACCTTTAGCAAGAATATCATTGTATGCTACTAAAAGATCTGGAATTTTATTTTCTAGAATTAAATCGGTAACAGTAATATAAGTTTCGTAATCTAAAACGTTTAGGTTTTCGGTTACGGCTTGACGAGTTAAGTTTGTTCCGCAGTAAGAAACTACACGGTCAAAAATTGACAAAGCATCACGCATTGCACCATCTGCTTTTTGAGCAATAATGTGCAGTGCATCATCTTCAAAAACGATTCCTTGACTTTCAGCAACATCAGCTAAATGTTCTTTAGCATCTTTTACCGTAATTCTTTTGAAATCAAAAATCTGACAGCGAGATAAAATCGTAGGAAGGATTTTGTGTTTTTCTGTTGTTGCTAAAATGAAAATAGCATGTTTTGGCGGTTCTTCTAACGTTTTAAGAAAAGCATTAAAAGCTGCTGAAGACAACATGTGGACCTCGTCAATGATATATACTTTGTATTGTCCAGTTTGTGGCGGGATTCGAACCTGATCGATAAGGTTACGAATATCATCAACCGAGTTGTTTGAAGCAGCATCTAGCTCAAAAACGTTAAATGCAAAATCTTCGGTAGGATCGTCATATCCAGGCTGATTTATTTTTCTAGCCAAGATACGAGCACAAGTAGTTTTTCCAACTCCACGTGGTCCTGTAAATAAAAGAGCAGAAGCTAAGTGATTGGTTTCAATAGCATTCAACAAAGTGTTTGTAATGGCTTTTTGCCCCACAACATCCTTAAAGGTCTGCGGGCGATATTTACGTGCCGATACTACAAATTGTTCCATATTCTTTTTTATTCGATAGCAAATATAGTCTGAAAATTACCAAATCACAAATCTGAAAATCATAAAACTTTTAGAAGCTTTTTGAGTAGATTGAGTTTGAGTTCCTAACGTTATATTTTATATAAAAAGACGTTTTTATTTATTCTTTTACTGGAAAACTTATAAAATCCGTAACAATATCATATAATCTTTTGATAGTCAATCTATTTAATTTTAAAAAAGTAATTATTAAAAGAGATTATCATGAAAATTAGATCAATTTTATTAGGAACGGGACTTGCGATTTCTTTAATAGCTTGTGCTCCAAAAGATGCAGAAATTGAAAAAGCAATCAGTGAAAAATTAAACGATACTCCAGAAATTCAAGTTACAGTTCATGATGGTGTTGCCACTATTACAGGAACTTGTGATGATGAAAACTTCAAAAAAAATATCGAAAAAAGTGTACGAGCAACCAAAGGCGTAAAATCTGTTGTAAACACCTGCGAAATTAAAAGAGCAAATCAAGAGCCAGCCGCAGCTACTGTTGTAATTAATTCAGATACCGATTTGGATAAAGCTGTCAGTAAAGTAGTTGATGCTTATGATGGTGTTAGCGCAACTGTTGTTGGAGGTGTTGTTACACTTTCGGGAGAAATTGCAAAAGATAGATTGCAGCCTTTAATACAAAGTATTCAAGAATTGCATCCCAAGAAAGTAGACAATAAATTAACTATTAAATAGGGCGGTTATGAGTTTGCAAGATAAATACAGAGAGGTAGTAAATTTAGCATCCGAAATTGGAATTGTTAATTTGCAGGTGAGAGAACACGATAATGTGCTCTATATTGATGGTACAGCTAAATCAGCTTCTGATAAGGAAAAACTTTGGAATGCGTACGAAAAAATTGATCCTGAATACAGATCGGCAGATGTTGTAATGAATATTGCAGTCACAGAAGGTGCAACAAAAGAATATATTGTGAAAGGAGGGGATTCGCTATCTAAAATTGCTGCGGCTTACGGTATTTCTTGGAAAGATATTTTTGAAGCGAATAAAGACATTATCTCAAATCCAGACTTGATTAAACCGGGCTGGAAGTTAAAAATACCAACAGCATAATTTTACATATGTTGTGTTATAAAAGTCTGTCTTAATGATGGACTTTTTTGTTGTGATTTTATGTCATTGCAAGGAACAAATTAATTAAGTTAATTATGAATAATTACCAATTTTTGGTAACTTTACATTGTTAAAAGAAAAAGTTATGGGAAGAAATACTTCAATATCGCTTGGGAATCATTTTGAAAATTTCATTGAAAATAGTCTTTCAGACGGAAGATATAAGAATGCTAGTGAAGTTGTTAGGGCAGGATTAAGACTTTTGGAAGAAGAAGAAAGTAAATTGATTGTTTTAAAAAAAGCAATTCAGGATGGAGTTAATAGTGGACGTGCCGAAAATTTTGATCCGAAAGAACAGCTTAAAAGTTTAAAGGCAAAGAGAAAAAATGGCTAAATATTATTTGACAAATAAAGCTGTTGAAGATTTAGCTGATATTTGGAATTATACTTTTGATGAATGGTCAGAAAAACAAGCCGATAAGTATTATTTATTACTTTTAGATTCTTGTCAGGAAGTTGCTGAAAATCCTAATCTTGGAAAGAAATACGATAATGTTACAGAAAAATTATTGGGTTATAAATCTAACGAACACATTTTATTTTATCAGATTATTTCAAAGGAAGAAATTGAAATTATAAGAATTCTTCATGGAAGAATGGATTTGAAAAGTAAATTTTGATAATGTTTTATGTCATTCCTAGAAAGGTTTGAATTCCGTTTCTAGGAATGGCATAGATTATTGAATAATTTTTTTGTTCTCATTTTTTTACTTGATTTCTAACGTCCTCTAATACTTAAATCAAATAAAAATTTTGCTGTCTCCTGATCTGAATCGGCTGAAAAGCCAGCAACATAAACTCCTTTTTTACCAGAAGTCGATTTAATTCCGTATACAACTGCCTCATCTGCCGGGTCCGAATTCCCCTCGTATCGATACACATGTACAATTTCAAATTTCTCAGGATTTTTTTTAATCGCATCAGCATTTCGATTAAAATCGCACGTAAATCCTTTTTCATTCAATTGATCTAAAGCTTTTGAAACAGTTGCGTAATGATACATTCTTTTCATGATAAACTGAATTTATTAATAATAGATTTCTAAAGATAACTATTTTAAAATTAAAAAGTTAGAGTGAAAGTCATAAAATCTGAAATTTAAAATCATTATTGTTAGTTCATAAATCGCTACTTTTGCAGCGCAGACCGCCTTATCGTCGTCCCGATTCATCGGGAGGGAGGAAAGTCCGGACACCATAGAGAAGCATAGCGGGTAACGCCCGTCGGTTCCGAAAGGGATTAGGACAAGTGCAGCAGAAAGTATGTACAGGTAATGCTGTAGTGAAACCAGGTAAACTCTATGCGGTGAAATACCAAGTATATCGGCATTTAAGGGCTTCTCGTTCGTTGCCGAAGGGTAGGTAGATTGAGTCCATCAGTAATGGTGGATCTAGATAAATGATAAGGTATTGTCTTGTTGCAAAACCAGACAAGAACAGAATCCGGCTTACAGGTCTGCATTTTTTATATATTTGTGAAACTATCTAACCCTTTTTTCATGAATATAACTACTCCAAATCCTTCTTCTAAAACCAAGAAAAGCCTTTCCCATTCGGTATTGACCAATCTTACTTTTTGGGTTTTAATTGCCATTATTGTTGGTGTTTTACTTGGACATTTTTCGCCAGAAAATGGTGTGAAAATGGAATTTCTAGGGAAGAAGTTCATTCAGCTAATTTCCCTTTTTATTGGCCCCATTATTTTCTTGACTATTGTTTTAGGAATTTCTGGAATGGGAAATCTAAAGAAAGTGGGAAGAATCGGTGTTAAAGCTTTGGCTTATTTTGAAGTAGTTTCGACTGTTGCACTGGCAATTGGCGTTGCAGTTGCCTATATTTTTAAACCAGGAAAAATTGATAAATCAGGTTTAACTTTTGGCGATGCCAGTCAATATACAAAAGGTGCTTCTGAACATTTTTCGTGGTTGCAGTTTTTCTTGTCTAATTTTACGCTACAAGTTTTGCTCGCTGCAATTGTCTGCGGAATCGCCTTGAATTTCTATCAAAAAAGAGAACAAACCATTTTGGTTTTAGAGCGATTTTCGAAAGTCGTTTTTACTGCTTTAAAATATGTAATGTATCTAGCGCCAATTGGAGCTTTTGGCGGAATGGCTTATACAATTGGTAAATTTGGTTTAGCAACTTTAATTCCGTTAGGGAAATTGATGCTTTGCGTTTATTTGACGATGGCACTTTTTGTGTTTCTTGTTTTAGGAAGTATTTTGAGATATTATAAAATCAGTATTTTTTCGATTTTAAAATATATAAAAGAAGAACTTTTATTGGTTTTAGGAACTTCATCTTCTGAAGCGGCTTTGCCAAGTATTATGGTCAAACTGGAAAGAATGGGTTGCAGTAAATCGGTTGTAGGATTGGTGATTCCAACAGGTTATTCTTTTAACCTCGATGGAACTTCGATTTATCTTTCAATGTCTGTGCTTTTCATTGCGCAATTGTATGATGTGCATTTAAGTTTTTTCGAAATTCTAACTGTAATCGGAATTTTGATGATTACTTCGAAAGGCGCGGCAGGAGTTACAGGAAGCGGATTTATCGTTTTAGCTTCGACTTTAACAGCGTTGCATAAAATACCAGTTGAAGGTTTGGCGTTCTTATTGGGAGTTGATAAATTTATGAGCGAAGCCAGAGCGATTACCAATTTGATTGGAAATACTGTGGCGACAATCATAATTTCGAAAACAGAAAGAGATTTTACAGAATTAAACTTGAATCCAGTTTTGGAGGAATAGTTTTTTAGCCACGAAGACACAAAGGCACTAAGTCTTTGTTTTTCCTTTTGGCATAAAATTACGTTACTAGATTCAATAAAACTTTGTGACTTAGCGCCTTCTTGGCATTAAATAAATTATCATGAAAACAAGAATAGGAATTTTAGGGCTTGGTGGCGTAGGAGGTTACTTCGGTGGACTTTTAGCGAAAGCATATAAAAACATTGATAATGTAGAGATTATTTTTATTGCACGAGGCGAAACACAAAAAGCCATTACAGAAAGCGGATTGAAAATTGTTACGGATGAAACTGAAACAGTTGTTTTTCCAGATTTGGTTTCTAATAATCCAGAAGAAATTGGAATTTTAGATTATTTGATTTGCGCTACCAAAACATACGATATTGAAGAAAGTTTGACTTCTTTAAAAGATTGTGTAAAAGCGGAAACAGTATTTCTGCCATTATATAATGGTGTTGATGCACAAGAAAGAATTAAAAAAATATTTCCTAAAAATGAAGTGCTTCAGGGCTGTGTTTATATCGTTTCGATGATTTTTTCACCAGGAACAATCCGTAAGATTGGTTTTTATGAAAAAGTATTCTTTGGATCAAAAACAACTCCTTTTGCCGTATTAGAAGAATTGCATGTTATTTTTGAAAAAGCAAAAATAGAAAGCTACTTGGTTGAAAATATTGAAGAAACCGTTTGGGAGAAGTTCATTTTTATTTCTGCCTTAGCTTCTGCAACTTCTTACTTGAATCAGAATATTGGACAGATTTTAAGCAATTCTGAATCTAAAGTAACGTATATAGAACTGCTTCATGAAATTGAAGATGTAGCGAGAGCGAAAGGGTTAAAACTACCGCATGATATTGTCGCTCAAACAGTTTTGAAATTGGAGAAATCGCCAAAAGAAGCAACATCATCTATGCACAGGGATTTACTTGCAGGAAAAAATACAGAAGTAATTTCGCTTACACAATTTGTAGTAAACGAAGGAAAAAAGTATGGTTTAAAAACACCGCTTTACGAAAAAATTGCTGCAATTTTGATGAAGTAATACAAACGCAAAACACATAGAAACATAAAACCAAATTATTTGAAAAGCTTGCTTTCAGATTTGGTAATTTGATTGCCAATTTAAGTGAAACGACTTTTCAATTATAAGTTTATATCTCTATGTGTTTCTAAATTATAGAGGTCTAAGATTCGTCCTTTGTTGTACGAACCAAACTAATTCCAGAAGTAAAAAATACGATTCCTAATATTCCATAAATAATTAGTGATTTTATATCTCTGGTTTCGCCCGATGTATCAGCAAAAATCACGGCCGTATAAATAAGTCCTACAATTCCGAGAATCGTTAATAATCCTCCGAAAAATCTTTTTAGGTTCATGATTGTTAGATTTAAAAGTTTCTAACAAAGTTATACTTTAGAACCTTACTTATTGTTATACAATTGTTTATGAAAATTATATGATTTCAAGGATAGAATTGTAAGAAAATAAAACTGAGTTTGAGAATTTCGCATGGTTTAATTGTTATTTTTGCCTCAACTAACCAATTGATACAATGACAAAAAACTACTTTTTATTACTATTATTTCTAATTCCATTTAGCGCAGTTCAAGCGCAAGAAGATGCTCCAGTTTCTGTTGCTAAAAATCAATTTAAAATCAATTTACTATTTCCGGGTTTTGTTTATGAACATGGATTTTCAGAAAAAAACACGCTTTATTCTGAGGCAAGTCTGGGTTTTGGATATAAATATAGCGACTATTATGATAAATCAGATGTATATATCGTTCCCATAATTACGGAGCAGTTTCGTCATTATTATAATCTAGAAAAGAGGGCAAATAAAGGCAAAAGAACAGAACGTAACTCTGGAAATTATTTAGCATTAAACGCTTCTTATTTTTTCAAACCTCTTTCAGGTGACACAGAGTATTTTTCATATGTTCCCTCATCTACAGTAGCTGCTGTTTGGGGATTGCAGCGCACGTATAAAGGACGATTTAATTTAGAGTTTAATATTGGCGCAGGTGTGAATTTCAGTAAAAACGAAACAAAATTAGCACTTCCTTTTAATTTCACTTTAGGTTGGGTAATTGGAAAATAATTCTCCTATAAAAATAGAAAAACTTTGACGAATCAAGGTTTTTCTATTTTAAATTCTAAGCCAATATTGCGAACACTTTCAATTTTAATTTTTGGATCTGAATTGAAATATTTTCTGAGTCTGCTGATAAAAACATCCATACTTCGACCTGAGAAATAATCGTCTTTTTTCCATACCGACATCAAAATTTGATCTCTTTTTAATAACTGATTGTGATTTAGATATAAATACTCAATAAGAGAAGCTTCCATTTCTGTAAGTTGCTGAACGTGGTTTTTGTTATTAAGCGTTAATCGTTCGTTATCAAAAATATACGAACCAATTTCAATTATATTATTTCCTTCTAAACTTCTTTTTTGATCAATTCTTTTTAAAATATTCTGTAAACGAAGAACCAATTCATCAACTTCAAAAGGTTTAGCAATATAATCGTCTGCGCCAAGTTTCAAGCCAATGATTTTATCTTCTTTTAACTTTCTTGCAGTTAGAAAAATAAATGGAATTTCTGGATTGATGGTAATTATTTTTTCGGCCAATGAAAACCCATCCATTTTGGGCATCATTACATCAAAAATACAAATATCAAAAGTCTGGTTTTTAAAATAGTCTAAAGCTATTTCGCCATTTTCTGCCCAGATTACTTCAAATTGATGCAGTTCTAAATATTGTTTTAAAATAGCTGCAAAATCAAAATCGTCTTCGGCTAAAAGTAATCTTTTCAAAATAAGGTAATTAAACTTTTAATAAAATAGTAAACTGAGTTCCTTTTCCTAAATCGCTAATAACTCTAATAGAACCTTCGTGCGCTTTTACGATTTGGTTAACATAATACAAACCTAATCCTAAGCCTTTTGTATTGTGAAGATTTCCTTGTTCTACACGATAAAATTTCTCAAAAAGAAGCGATTGTTTGTTTTTAGCAATACCAATTCCGTCATCTTCAATGCTAATAGAAAATTGGTTTTCTACGATTTTCGTTTTTACTGTAATTGTGTTCGAACCGTATTTTACAGCATTTTCTAAGACATTTAAAAAAGCCGTTGTCAAATGAAATTTGTCTAAAACCAAAATAGTTTTATCCGTTTGGAAATCCGTTTTTAGGTTGATTTTAGGAAAAGTAATTTTAAAATCATTTATAATAGAAAGCATAAAATTTTCTATTTCGATTTTTTCTTTTTGCAATTCAATTTCATTTTCAGCCAAAGAATTTGCCATAACTTGATCAATCAAATTCTGAAGACGATTGTTTTGGCGTGAAATGGTATTGACAATCGCATTGAAATTTTCGTCATTATCACGAATGTTTTTTTGCTCTAAAATCTTTGTAGAAATCCCTAAAGTTGCCAAAGGCGTTTTAAGTTCGTGCGTTATATTATTGATAAAATCGGTTTTAACATCGCTCACTTTTTTTTGTTTAATTAATCCTTTTATCGCAATTATAAAAAGACTAATCAAGGTTGTAATAGAGATAAGGGATAAAATCAAAATAATTGTCATTCGTCTTAAAATGATTATTTCCCAATCGATAACCGAAACATACATCGAATCTTCAGTCAATAATTGATATTCTTGATTTTCAAAAGTTCCGTTTGTCGTTCCAACATAATTTCGAACCAAAAAAGCATGATTTAAAGAAGCTAGATTTCCATAAAGCTTGTTTTTTATAAATGGCTTTTCAGAGAAAATAGTATCTACTTTTTGAGTGCTTTTGTAAAGAATAAATTTGTTGAGTACAATTGCAAAATCAATTTTGAAATTTGGCAAATCCCTTTCAAATCTCCGCTGAATTTCCTTTGTTAAAGCGCTTTGAAAATCATTTTTTAAAACACCATTTTTCACGTTCAATTTGGTGTTTTTACCTTTCATATAATTTTCAGAAAGGCTTTTGTATAGCGCTTCTTTTTTAGAAACTAAAACAGAATCGATATCACTATAATCATTGGTAATCTGCGCAATTTCATTTTTGATTTGTGTATGAAACTGTGCCACTTTGTAGTCATAAGTGGTTTTTACCAAATAGCATTGCACAGCCGTCAGTACAATTAATGCGACAATAGAAAATGCGATTAGTAAATTGATTTTTTGTTTCATATCCGTTTGAAAATCTGTTTCAAAAATACAGCTTTTAGTAAACAAATAGCAGATTAACCTTGCATTAACCTACGATTAACTTTCAGAAGTAGGTTTTCAAAGCATTTTTGCAGCAATGCTAACCATTATCAATTTTAAAATGAATATTTATCTGCTATTAAAACTGCTTGTTGCAATTTTACTTTTTTTCCTTTCATTTATAGCAAATGCTCAAAATGAAACTCCAAAAGATTCGATTTCAAATCAATTAAATGAAGTTGTAATCAGTCAGGAGAAAAAAACATTTACAAACTCACACGGAAATATAAAAGTTGATATTGCCAATTCGGTTTACAGTACAATTCCAAATCCTATTGATTTGCTTTCAAAGCTTCCATCGGTTCAAGTAAGTACAGATCGTGAAAGTATTTCGATTGTTGGAAAAGGAAATCCGCTGATTTATATTGACGGGCAAAAAGCAACTATAAACGATTTGAATGCTTTAACAGTTGCTGATCTTAAAACAGTTGAAATTATTAAAAATCCGTCTTCAAAATATGAAGCCGAAGGCCGCGCAGTGATTTTAATCACAAGAAAATTGAGTAAAAAAGACAGCTTTAAAACTGAAGTTTCTGAAGTGGCATCTTTTAAAAGAAATTACAATAATTATTTAGGTTTTAATTCCAGTTTTAAAAAAGGTAAATTAGAATGGAAAGCCAATTTCAATTATAATAAATTGAATCCTTGGGAAAATCATACTTTAGAATATGAGATTCCAAAAGCTTCGATTGTTTCTAATTATGATGTAATGGCAAATACAAAACGCAATCAATATGTTTTTGGAAGTGGCGTGTTTTACAAAATAAAAGAGGAAGATTATTTCTCAATTAATGTAAATGGAAAACTCCAAAATGATACTTTCGACATCAATACTTTTACGTACAATAAAAATCAAAATGAGGAGAACAATATTTTTACTCTAAGCGATAATGCAAGTAAAAAGAATTTTGTAAATGCTTTTATGAATTATTCAAAAAAGATTAAATCTATTGATACACAGTTTTTTGCTGGTTTTCAATATTCAAATTTTAATCAGCATTTAGAAAGTTTAGTGGCCAATAATTATAATGAAACTGATTTTGAATTGTCGCAAAACCGTGATCAGAAATTTAATGTTGATGTTTTTTCGGGAAGAATTGATTTGGAGAAAAAGTTTAAGAATGAAATGAATCTGGAATACGGCGGATTGTATTTAAAAGCGAAATCAAAATCTGATGCGACGATTTTTGATTTTGAAAAAAATGAAAGTGCAGTTTCAAATTATGATTTTAAAGAAGAAAACTTGGCGGCCTATATTCAGTTTTCGGGAAAACTAAAAAAGATCGATTTTTCATTCGGATTAAGAACAGAAAATACCAATGTGTATTCAAAGTTTAGAACAGAAGTTTCTCCTTCAATTGATAAAAATTACACTAATTTATTTCCTAAAGCCGATTTTACATTTTCTATAGACAGTACAAAAAGCATCAATGTAAATTATGCGAAAAGCATTGAGAGGCCAAAATATTCTTCATTAAGCCAAATTGCAACTTACATCAATCCGTATTTTTTGTACGGAAGCAGTATAAATTTAGGTCCGGCATTTGTGGATGAAGTTTCGAGTTCATTTCAATACCACGATAAAACTTTAAAATTGAGTTATTTTCAAACCAAAAACGTGACCAATCCGAGTTTTATCTTTAATGAAGAAACAAATGTACTGATGATTACCGATATTAATTTTAAGAGAGAAACTGGTTTTACAATAGATTTATCACTTCCATTTACCTATAAATTCTGGACAACAACAAATAATTTGGTTTTTGTAAAAAGTAAGGTTGAAGATGATACAGCGGTTTTACATCCTTCAAAACCATATTTATATTATTACTCCAATAATACATTCAAATTACCTAAAGATTTTACTTTCGTTTTATCTTTTTGGGGAATGACAAAACAAAACGATGGAATTTTTGAACGAAAAGCTAATTTTATAGTCGATTTGTCGCTTGCAAAAGCATTTGGCAAAAACTGGAATTGTACTTTAAATTACAATGATATTTTTAAAACCACGAGTTATACCGATGGTTTTACGGTAAACAATATAAATTCGAAGTTTAAATATTTGGTCGATGCAAATGAGATTTCGATTGCAATTCGTTATTCTTTTGGGAAAGTAAAAGATTCCGAGTTTAAAGAAAAAAGCGTTAATGAAAGTGAAAATAGGATTAGATAAAAAGTAGGTTAATTCTTTCTTTTTTGGAATGGTTTTTGAATATTTGATTTTTTAAAATTAAATATTTGAGTAATGAAGTTTTGTAATCTAAAAAAAGGTGTTTTATTTATTTTATTAGTGTTGTCGTTTTCAGCCGGAAAAGCCCAAGCTATTAGAGGTTTCGGAAATGTTACGGCTTATAGTGTTAGCAATGATTTTAAAAAAGGTGCAATTGTCGATATTGGTGGGGGAGCAGAATTTGAGTTCCATCCTTTATTTAAGCCAGAAGTAAGTCTTAGTTATTCTCTTATGGGACTCAACGATCAAGAGTTTTATGATTTTGACACTAATACTTTAGAAAAACTATCTGGAGATGTTTATATGCTAAACTTTAATGTAGGACCTAAAATATACTTTTGGTATAGCGGAGAAACTTTTGATAGCGCCGCCTGCTGGTATTACATAGTTCCCAAAATAAACATGTCAAGAATTGTTGCTAATGGAACTTATGAATTTATGGATTATAATAACTCTCAGAATGACATAATTAAAAAAGGACATAGTGCAGATTGGCAGCATTCTTTTGGACTTACTCTTGGAATGGAATTTCAAATTTCAGATACAGATTCTGTTACACTTAGCGCCAGTGTGAATAAACTTAATTTAGGAAGAACTTTAAACCGACTTCCTTATAATAACATCGATTACAGTACAATTGGTCTTGGTTTGGGAATTAGTTACTATTTTGGAATTAAAAAGTAAGTTAATTCTTTCTTTTTTGGAATGATTTTTGAATATTTAATTTAAAATTAAATATTTGAATGATGAAATGTTATAATCTAAGAAATGCTGTTTTATGCCTACTATTTTTATTGTGTTTTTTTAATGTTAAAGCTCAAGAAATGAGAGCTTTTGGTAATTATTCTATGTATTTTGGGAATAAAAATACTGGAACAATAAGAAGTGTAGAGGCAGGAATAGATCACGGAGATTTTCCATCATTAGCTTTTCAGCTTTCAGCAAGTTATTTAAACTCTGATAATAAAGACAAAGAACATTATGATTATGATAATTATGTTTTAGAAAAACTGTCTACAAAAGGTTCTGCTATAAATACTAGTTTAGGTTTAAAAGTTTATAATGTTTTTTTAAATCAGTATGAAGAAAAGACGTTTACTTATTATATAATGCCAAAATTGAATCTAGCGCGGATACGAGCAACAGAAAATTTCAGTAGCACTGATTATTTTTATCCTTCCCATTCTTTTGATGAAGAGCGAAGTATTTCAAGCTGGCAAGTTTATTTTGGAATAGAAATTGGCTATGAAATTTTTCTTTCTGAGAATAATTCAAATTCGATTGCAATTTGTGCTTCTTATAATCGAATAAATCTAACGAAAGGCTTAAGCAAGATTTCTCATGAAAATTTTCAATACGCAAGACATGATAGTTTTGGAGTGGGACTTTCTTTTTATCTAGGAGTAAAAAAGCCATCAAAGAAAAAATAAGAAGAGAAAACTC
>Ga0160502_100571_pt1 | contig 19945 bp, 17 predicted proteins | sample DIDnMG_14_FD_108237 | JGI IMG/M metagenome (GOLD analysis project Ga0160502, IMG submission 108237) | Enriched soil microbial communities from UW Madison campus, WI, USA - DID2933_E24_Xylan MG | ecosystem: Environmental > Terrestrial > Soil > Unclassified | place: USA: Madison, Wisconsin... | reverse complement strand
TTTCCTTTTTCGCTTTCTACATATACTTGACCATTGTGATCCTCTACTATTCTCTTTACGTAAGCAAGTCCTAACCCATGTCCTTTCACATTATGAAGATCTCCAGTATGTTCTCTGTAAAACTTCTCAAATACTCGTTTTTGAGCTATCTTACTCATTCCTAATCCATGATCTCTCACTTTTATCAAAATCATATCTTTAATGTTCTCAGTAAAGATTTCGATTTCTGGTTCATCAGGTGAATATTTAATGGCATTTTCCAAAATATTAACCAACACATTTGTAAAGTGAACTTCATTTATCAAACAGGTTGTTCTTGCTGCATTATAATGCTTTACTACAGTACCTTTTCTGTCTTCTAGAATTAAGTTTACGTGTTCTATCGCATCATCAATTACATCAGTAACCACAGTTGGCTCTTTTGTAATATCCAGCTCTCTCTTTTCTAGTTTAGAAATACGCAGTACGTTTTCAACCTGAGCATGCATTCTTTTATTCTCATCCCTAATCATCTGAAGATAACGATAAACCTTTTCTTTATCTTCAATAACTTTTGGACTTCTAATAGCATCTAATGCTAAGTTTATGGTTGCAATTGGAGTTTTAAACTCATGCGTCATGTTATTAATAAAATCGGTTTTGATTTCAGAAATATGTTTCTGACGCAATAATTGATTTAACGCACTTGTGTATGCAACTATTATAATTAATGTAAAAACTATCGATAAAATAGTTATACTTAACAATTCAGATAATAAGAATTTCTTTTTATGCGGGAAAGTAACCGATAATTCATACCTACTATTTCCTTCATTATCCGTATAAATAGGAATACTATAAGTTGCTTCTTTATCTAAAGAATGAAATCCATCAGATTTAATCTTTGTTGGAATTCCACTACTATATATCCCGAATTCGAACTTCGTTTTAACCTCATATTCTTCAAGTTCTTTCTTCAATAATTTATAAAGCTTGTCTTTTGTAATCCTCCCTTCGATTGGAGTTAAAGCGGCAATGTCTTTATATTGAATTTGCTGTTGAACTTTATTTAAAATATCTAAACTTCCAGATTTTTCTGTTCTAATATCCGGAATAATACTTTGCCCTAAATTATTATTATCAATACCGTTGTTGTTGTTATAAATTTCAGTTACTCTTCTTGAACTAAAATTTTTAAAACGCTCACTACTGAATTTTTTATCAAAAACCGATCCATTAATATCATAATCTTCCGATGTCAACGTGCTTGAATAAACAATTGTTTTATTCGTTTTTGGGTTTCTTTGCACATAAAGCACTTCCAGTAAATCTTCTTTTTTTGGAATTTTCCCCGTACTGTCTTTTATACGGTTGTATTTGTCGTAGAAACTGTACTCTTCTTGTTGTTCCAGCTTATCTGCAACATTTCCAATTACTTGAGTAACGTGGTATTTAAATTGCTCTTCATTATTTTTGAACGAAGAATTGAACCAAAACACTTGCACTAGAATTATCCCTATCAAGGACAGACTCATCAGTAAAACAAGTATTCTAAAAAATAATTTATTCATCGAAACAAAATTAATATTTTAACAATATACTAAATAATACATTAACCAAATATTAACATTTAAGACTGTTTTTGTTTTATATTTAAAATTTTAAGAATTTTAACAACTTCTTCTTTAGCATTTTTAAGATTATTGTTATTAATCACGAAATTGCTCTCAGGAATTCGTTTTTCGTCATTCCACTGCATTTTCATTCTGCTTAAAACTTGTTCCCTAGTAGTTTTATCTCTCTTTATAACACGTTCTATCCTTACTTCTTCTGGAGCTGTAACGGTTATAATTACATCACAATCTTTATAACGTCCGCTTTCAAATAAAATGGCTGCTTCGTACATAACATAATCATGATTTTCATGCTTTTTCATCCAAGCCTCAAAATCACTTTTTACAGCTGGATGCACAATTGCATTTAATTTTGCTAATTGTTCTTTATCATTAAAAACGATCTGAGCTAATTTTGTTCTATCTAAAACTTCTCCATCAAAAATACTGCCACCAAAAGCAGATTTCACTTCTGCGAGAATATTTTTTGATTGCATTACTCTTTTGGCACCATCATCAGCAATATAAACAGGAACGCCCATTTCTTCAAAATAGTTCGCAATAGTTGTTTTACCACTGCCAATTCCTCCTGTAAGACCAATAACTTTTGTCATTCTTATAATTTAAAAAACATACGCGGAAAAGCTTCTTGTGGTTTTTTCTTTAACAAAATCACTTTAATATATGATTTAAGAAATCCTGTTCCATAACCAAAAAATTGTTTCCACACTGCAATTACAGATAGATATCCAATCTTAATACTTTTATTTTGAATACTAGCTGTAAGAAAAATTATAACGAAATATACGAAATATAATTGTAATAAAATATCAATATTGAAAATTAACAATAAAAAAGCTAATAATAATCCTAGAATAAACAACGTAGGAAAGAAAAAAGTTAGTTTATTATGTTCTGGATACCAGCTATTTAAAATTGGTCTAGCAATTCCAAATTTATTAACCTGAATAGAAAATTTTTCCCAATCAATTCTTCTTTTGTGGTACACATAAGCTTCTTTAAACAGTCTTGTTTCAAAACCTAAATTCCATAAACGAATCGATAAATCAGGATCTTCTCCTGGATGAATGTTTCCAAAACCTTTTGATGCTTCAAAAGCTTTTTTAGAAATTCCCATATTGAAACTACGCGGCTGAAATTTGTTTATCTTCTCAGAACCACCTCTAATTCCACCAGTTGTCAAAAAGGAAGTCATAGCAAAATTGATGGCTTTCTGAATATCAGAAAAGCTGTCTAGAGCTTTGTCTGGCCCTCCAAAACAATCTACATAATTACTATCTAATTCTTTTCGTACTTCTGTCAAATATTGCGACGGAATAATACAATCTGAATCAAAAATGATAAAATAATCGCCTCTTGCTCTCTCCATCCCAAAGTTTCTGGAATCTCCTGGTCCTGAATTCTCTTTAAAATAATATGATATATTTAATTTTCCTTGATAATTTATCACCACATCTCGACATGGAATTGAAGATCCATCTTCGACAAGAACAATTTCAAAAGCTTCATTATAATCAGATTTTGAGAGACTTTCTAAAAGCTCATCAACTTCATCTGGACGATTATACACGGGTATAATTAAAGAAAAAATCATAGCAGAATGCGCGTTATTAAAGGGTATATTTTTAATGTTGTAAAATTTTAACAAAGATATGGTATATTAACAAAAAAACCATCAACTTTTGGCTGATGGTTTTTCGTTTTACTTAGTAAATATTGTTATTTGATACTTTCAATCTCAACAACTTCGTTTGTGTCTGCATTATAATCAACACCTGGCACTTCAAATCCGAATAGATTCAAGAAATCACTTCTATAACCAGCTAAATCACCAATTTCTGGCAATGTTTCTGTAGTTGCTTCTAACCACAATTTAGCCACTTTTTCTTGAACGTCCTCACGCATTTCCCAGTCATCAATTCTGATTCTTCCTTTTTCATCAACAGGAACTTCAGAACCATTGTATAATCTGTCTTGGAATAAACGCTGAATTTGCTCAATACATCCTTCGTGAATTCCTTCTTCTTTCATGATTTTGTATAAAAGAGAAATATATAATGGAATTACTGGAATTGCAGAACTTGCTTGAGTAACTAAAGCTTTATTTACAGAAACATAAGCTTTTCCTCCAATAGATTTTAAAGAATCTTCGATAGTAAATGCTGTAGCTTCTAAGTGATCTTTTGCACGACCGATTGTACCTTTTCTGTAAACCGCTTCAGTTAATGATGGTCCAATATAAGAATAAGCAACTGTTACAGCTCCTTCAGCTAATAAATTTTCAGCTTTCAAAGCATCAATCCACATTGCCCAGTCTTCACCTCCCATAACTGCTACAGTATTTTCAATATCTTCCTCGTTTGCAGGAGCGATAGAAACATCTGAAACTTTTCCTGTGTGAAAATCAACAGTTTTATTTGTAAATGTTTGTCCAATAGGTTTTAAAACTGAACGGTGCGTAACACCTGTATTTGGATTTGTACGTACTGGTGAAGCTAAACTATAAATTACAAGATCAACTTGTCCTAAATCAGCTTTGATTAAATCTAGCGTTTCTCTTTTGATTTCGTTTGAGAAAGCATCCCCGTTAATACTTTTTGCATATAAACCTGCTTTATTAGCTTCTTTTTCGAATGCTGCAGAATTATACCATCCTGGAGAAGCTGTTTTTCCTTCAACTGGTGGTTTTTCAAAAAACACTCCAATTGTTGATGCACCAGAACCAAAAGCACTAGTAATTCTTGAAGCCAATCCGAAACCTGTAGAAGCACCAATAACTAAAACTTTTTTAGCACCAGCGATTTCTCCTTTAGATTTTACGTATTCGATTTGATTTTTTACATTTTGCTCAGCTCCCGTTGGGTGGGCAGTCAAACAAATAAATCCTCTCATTCTAGGTTCTATAATCATCTTGCAATTATTTTTTTTGTATTATTTCAATTTCAGTTTTAATTTTTCAAAAATAGACATTTTATCCTTAACCCTTTTCATATTAGCTCTCATATTGTCAATAAAATTTGGGTTTAATGCATTTTTCTTCGCTTCTTTATAAAAGTTGTAAGCGTCGGTATATTGGTTTTCGTACTCCGCCATTCTACCTAATTCACTGTTATAAGAAGAGTTATCAGCATTTTCTAAATTTGCTTTAGTAAAATCAATATGCTTTTTTGCTTCTTCATATCTTCCAATATCAATTAGCAAATAAGTATAATTTAAATATGGCGCAGGATATTTAGGATCAAATTTCATGGCCAATTTATAGTGGTAAATTCCTTTTTCGAAATCGCTTAGCTTATTGTAATAAATCCATCCTAAATGATTGTGCGCTTTTCCAAAATCAGGATACTGAGATAGTATTTCTTCTAGCAATTCTTTGGCATCTGCTGAGTTTCCCTCAGAAATTAACGAATCTGCTTTTATAAACTGATTTTCGTAAAAACTTAGACTTTCCATTGTGGTATTTTAATTCAATAATTGTTTTGCATGATTTAAAGCCGAATCTGAAATATTTGCTCCAGATAACATTTGAGCAATTTCGATAATTCGATCTTCTTGTGATAAAAGTTTCAACTCTGACTGTGTATCGTCTCCAATTGTAGATTTAGAAACTTTGAAATGAGAATCTCCTTTTGCTGCAATCTGCGGTAAATGCGTGATCGCAAATATCTGCATTGTTGAGCTCATTTCTTTCATAATCTCCCCCATTCTGATTGCAATTTCTCCAGAAACCCCAGTATCAATTTCGTCAAAAATTAATGTTGGCAATTTGGAATATTTAGCCAAAATTGCTTTGACAGCCAACATAATACGAGACATTTCTCCACCAGAAGCTACTTTTTTCAATAAACCGAAATCGGTTCCTTTATTGGCAGAAAATAAGAATTGTAATTCATCTTTTCCATTTTGGAAATAAGTTTCTGAAGGAAGCAACTCCATATTAAAACGAGCATTCGGCATTCCTAATGTTTCTAAAATTGAAATTAACTGTTCTGATAATTTCGGAATTGCATTTACTCTATTTTCATGTATTTTAGATGCATAATCATCTAGTTCAGAAGCTTTTTCTTCGATAATTTTAGATAAAGAAGCTATTTCTTCGTCCATATTATCCAGCTCCAATAAAGAATTTCCTAAATCAGACTGAATTTGAAGCAAATCATCTACAGAATTTGCCTGATGTTTTTTCTGCAAATTATAAATCAATTGTAATTTTTGACTTACCAACTCCAATTGTACTGGATCATTCAATAATTTTTCTGAACAGTTTACTAATTCCTTAGAAACATCATCAAATTCAATAGTTAAACTTGTTATTCTTTCAAACAAATTCTGATATTCTACAGAAAAAGGAGCTACTTTTTGCAATGCATTTTTAATTTCATTTAAATTATGAAAAACACCAAACTGCTCTTCATTTGCAATTGCTAAAGATCTATCTAGAGATTCTTTAATTATCTCAACGTTATTTAGCTTTTCGTAGTCAGCTTCTAATTCTTCTTGTTCACCAGATTTTAATTGAGCTGCAACCAATTCATTCAACAAAAATGTATGGTATTCTTGCTCTTTTCCAGCATCGCTTTGTTTTTTAAGCAAAGCGTTCAATTTCGATTTATCTGATTTATAAGATTTAAGCAGTTTTTGATATTCAGCGATTATTTCTACATTATTTGCAATAGCATCAATAATTTTAAACTGAACATTTTCTTCTGATAATTCCTGCGTTTGCTGCTGCGAATGAATATCAATTAAATACAAACTCAAATCTTGCAATTCTTGAAGATTTACAGGACTGTCATTTATAAATGCGCGGGATTTACCTGAAGGCAAAATTTCTCTTCTAATGATTGTTTCATCTTCATAATCTAAATCATTAGCTTCAAAAAACTCTTTTAAATTGTATTTTCCGATTTCAAATTGTGCTTCAATGACACATTTTTCTTCTTTATTTTTTAACGAAGTAAGATCAGCTCTCTTTCCTAAAACAAGACCGATCGCTCCTAAAATAATAGATTTTCCCGCCCCTGTCTCACCTGTAATTATAGAAAAACCTTTAGAAAAATCTATAGCTAGCTTTTCAATAAGAGCATAATTTTTAATTGACAGCGATGTAATCATAGGGCAATTATATAAAAATAAAAATTAGAGAAGATTATAAATTTGAAAACAGATTTTAGTATTTAATCTGTGACCATTTAGTAGAATTTAACGGAGATACTCTATTTAAAACATCTGTTAAATCGGTAATTGTAATACTTGGCCCGCCAGAAAAAATAGAAACAATTTCATCAGATTTTGCATCAAAGAAAACTCGGGTTATAAAAGCATTTGGCTTAACCGAATTCAATTTTCCAATAAGCATTAATGAAGATTTTATTTTTTCTTTAGAAGCTTTTAAGTCAACGGTCATTCCGTCCAAACCATTATGATAAGCAAACATTACCTGACGTAAGTCACTGTACGTTGGCGCAATCATATCGTTAATTAGGTAATAACGATTCTGAATTCCGTCTGCCTGACTCCAGCCTTTAAACCCGCCTTGTTGTGCTACATTGGCAATATTTTGCGCTGTTTGAAGATACTGATTTCCGGCTCCCATCTGGAAAGTATCAGCATCCATTCCTAAAATTAAATAGCAATAATAAGATACAACAGAAACCAAATTTGACTCATAAGTGGTTGGATTAAACAAAAGCGGTTCGTACTCTGTATATCTAAAATTGAAATCTTTATCGTTGTAATTTAAAACTGGAGAAGAATAAGTAGAATTAAAGATCAATCTTGAAGATTGAACTTGAATTGTTCCTGTAAATTGATCTGAACTGTTTGATGACAAAGTAATATACATCGAACAGTTAATTCTTTCATTCTGTTTAAGAGTTGCTCCAGTCCAATCGGTTTTATTTACAAATTCAGACAAAGAAGTCTGAAGCGTCTTAAAAACCTGATTGTTTGGGTTTGTTAGACGTTCTGTATTAATAGTTACTGTACAGTTTAGCTGTTGAGCCTGTACAAAACCAAAGCTTAAAAATACTAATAGTGTAACTATTTTATTCATAATCGTCTATATATTTAATTTTACAAACATAAGTTGTTTCCAAATTATGCTTTCGGCGTGTATTTTAAATTTATGATTTTGAAAAATGCAGAATAACTTTATTCAAAATATCAGCCGCAACAGATTCTTTTGATTTTAATTCCATTGGTTCAATTTCAAAATTTTTATCAATAAACGTTACTTTATTGGTTTCTTTTTTAAAACCGGCACCTTTATCTTGTAAGGAATTTAAAACAATCAAATCTAAGTTTTTTTTCTGAATTTTCAACTTAGCATTTTCAATTTCATTTTCAGTTTCTAATGCAAACCCAATCAAAAACTGATTCTTTTTGATCGCCCCTAAAGAAGATAAAATATCTTTTGTCTTTTCAAGTTCAATCGAAAATTCTTCTGTGTTTTTCTTAATCTTTTGATCTGCAACAAATTTTGGTCTATAATCTGCAACAGCCGCAGCCGCAATCGTAACATCAACTTCATTAAAATATAAATGACAAGCATCATACATTTCTTGAGCAGAAACCACATCAACGACTTTTATCAAACTGCTTTTAGCCTTATAATGTGTCGGGCCAGCAATTAAAAATACTTCTGCGCCTAGACTTGCAGCTTCATTGGCAATATCAAACCCCATTTTTCCTGAAGAATGATTTCCAATAAAACGCACAGGATCTATTGCTTCGTATGTTGGACCAGCAGTAATCAGTATTTTTTTTCCTTTTAAAGGCAATTTACTTTCTAAATCAGCTTCTAAAAAGGCGATAATATTTTCAGGTTCAGCCATTCGTCCTTCACCAGACAAACCACTTGCCAATTCTCCACTTTCAGCAGGAATCATAACATTTCCATACTGTTTTAATGCAGCAAAGCTCGATAAAGTTGAGGGATGTTTGTACATATCCAAATCCATTGCAGGCGCAAAATAAACTGGACATTTTGCCGATAAATAGGCAGCAATTAAAAGATTGTCACAGTTTCCTGTAGCCATTTTAGATAATGTATTTGCAGTAGCAGGCGCAACCAGCATTAAATCGGCCCAAAGACCTAATTCAACATGGTTGTTCCAAACTTCGCCTTCATCATCCTGATTAAAGAAACTTGAATGTACTGGATTTTTTGATAAAGTAGATAATGTAAGTGGGGTTACAAAATCCTTAGAAGCAGGTGTCATGATCACTTGGACATGTGCACCTGCTTTTATAAAAAGTCGTACTAAAGTGGCTGTTTTATACGCTGCAATTCCACCGGAAACACCCAGTAAAATCTTTTTCCCGTTTAAAACTGACATTGTACTATTATTTGTTTGAACTTCTGTGGTAAGTTTTACCGTCTAACCATTCTTGAACAGCTAAAGCGTGTGGTTTTGGTAATTTTTCGTAAAATTTAGAAACTTCAATTTGTTCTTTATTTTCAAAAACTTCTTCTAGACTATCATTATAAGTTGCAAACTCTTCTAATTTTTCAGTCAATTCTTTTTTAATCTCTGAATTAATTTGATTTGCTCTTTTAGCCATAATGGTAATTGCCTCATACACATTTCCTGTTGGCTCTTCAATAACTGTTTTATTGTAAGTTATTGTGTTTACAGGAGCATTCGTCTTTTTAAAATCCATGACTTTATTTTATTTAGTAAATTTTTGTAAATCTGTTTCAACTCTGGCATTCATTTCGTCTGCCTGTTTTTTGTATTTTGTATCGCTTTTAAACTTCATCAAATTAGCATATGCAGCCTGTGCTACATGCAAACGTTCTTCCATTTTTTGAGGAATACTGTTTATTGCTAATTGGTATGCAGAATCATATTTATAAAACAATGCGTCTTCTTTAAAAGGTGTTCCAGGGAAATCAGCAATAAAATTATCAAAAGCTACTAATGCTGATTTATAATCAGAAATTGTATTATAACCTTTAGCATTTTCGTATGCTTTTTTCTCCAGTTTTCCATTCAGTTTCTGTACCGTTTCGTTTGCCTGCGCAACATATTCTGAATTTGGGTAATTATCAATAAAAGCTTGTAATTTCTCTAATGCTTTTACAGTATCTGTCTGATCTAAACTATAAACGGGAGCCAATTTTGAATAGCTATACGCACCTAAAAACGCGGCTTCCTGTACTTTTTCACTTCGTGGATAACCTGAAACAAATGCTTCAAACTGATATCCAGCTAAATAATATTGTTTTGTTTTATAATACGATTGTGAAAACATGTAAAATAGCTTTTCCGCCTGAGGTTTTCCTCGGTAAGAACTGGCCAGCTGTTCAAAAAGGCGAATTGCCTTAGAATATTTACCAGCATCATACATTTTTGTTGCCATGTCAAATTTTGCTGCAACATCTTCATTTTTCAAAGCTTTTTGATACTCACTACAAGAACAAAAAAGGGCAACAACAATTAATAGCGATACTATTTTTTTCATTTTCTTACTGTTATTATGATTTCTTAGGACAATTATGCCAAAACAAAATCACACCGAAGTTTCGGTGGCAAATTTAGTTATTAATTTAGCGACTGCAAAATAATTTTTTAGTATCTTAAAATACTAATACTTTAACAATTATTTAATGCTGTTTTTTACAAACTCATTCAGTCTTGCGGCAAGAGAATCATCTACTGAAACCAATGGAAGACGAACTGTATTATCAGCAATTCCTAAGGCTTGGAAGATTTGTTTGATTCCCGCTGGATTTCCCTGCTCAAAAATCATATCAATACTATCAGACAAAAAGTAATGCGTTTTGAATGCATCTGCAGCTTTTTTATTCAATCCTAAACGAATCATTTCTGAAAATTCTTTAGGAAAACCTTGACCAATCACAGAAATAACTCCTGCTCCACCCGCTAAAACGATTGGCAACGCAAGCATATCATCTCCAGAAATCACTAAGAAATCTTTTGGAGCATTTTTAATAATCTGCATTGCTTGAGCCATATCTCCTGCGGCTTCTTTTATTGCAACTACATTTTTAAAATCATTAGCCAAACGAACAACTGTTGCAGGCAACATATTACTTGCAGTTCTTCCTGGAACATTATATAAGATTACTGGAACTGGAGAAGCTTCAGCAATTGCTTTAAAATGCTGATAAATTCCTTCTTGAGTAGGTTTATTATAATATGGTGAAACAGATAATATCGCTTCAAAAGCAGAAAAATCTCTTGTTTTTAATTCTTCAACAATCTGCATAGTATTATTTCCTCCAACTCCTAAAACTAGAGGCAATCTTCCTTTATTTACATCGATTACAGTCTTTATAACCAATTCTTTCTCTTCCGCTGTAAGGGTTGCATTTTCTGCAGTTGTTCCCATCACAACAAGATACTCTACTCCGCCATCTATAGAAAAGTTTACAATTCGTTGTAAAGCTTCAATGTCAACTGAAAAATCTTTTTTAAATGGCGTTACAAGCGCAACACCAGTTCCTATTAATGATTGCATATTTTAATTATAATTTATTTTATATTTTTTAAATACCTAAACAATTCTGAAACGAACAGTTTATAATTTCCTAATTCTGTATTAATCATCCAACGGTTTAAACTTTGATCTGCTGCAGAAAATCCGACTTTAAATTTAGCTTTCGATTCGCTTGTTATGAGTTTCAAAATAATGTTTTCCACATCATAATAACTCAACAAAAGATCAAACTCTGAATTCATAAATTCATTCAAAAAATCTTCCGTAATTTTCCCCCTCCAATTGACATGCTTTTTACCAAAAGTTGGTCGAGAATAGGTCTCTTTTTCTTTGAATTTTTCTCTGTATGCAAGAACTTTTATGTTTTCTAAAGCAATTCCGTGAAGCGTTAACTCTTTTATCAATTCATCTGAATGTTCGAAATTGCTTTCATCTATCAATAAACCAATAGATTGAATGTTTTTAGTAAATACTTCGCTTTTTTCTTTATTTAAATTAATATTTAATGATTTTTTTACAAAAAATTCCTTTGTATAATTTAAAAACATAGTACTTTTACTAGATTACAAAATTAATTATTTAAGTTGCATTTAAAATGGTAAAACTAAAAAAGTATAACGGATTTTTAAAACTTTTTGTTATATTCTTAACACTTTTTTTTATATTTTCCTGTAGTCCGAAAAACTACAATTTAACTAAGATCGAAGGAAAGCAGATTCCTGTTACTGAAAAGACTGCTGAAACTCCTGAAATTGAAAACTTCATTAAACCTTATCGCGATCATATTAATCAGGATTTAGATAATGTTTTGGCTTATTGCCCTGAAACACTTGACAAAAGCACTGGAAAATGGCAGACAAGTATTGGAAGCTTACTGGCTGATGTTTGTTTACAAAGAGGGAATATTGTTTTTAAAACCCGTGAAAATAAAAGCATCGATTTATGCCTTTTAAATCATGGCGGTATCCGTGCTATTCTTCCTAAGGGAAATGTTACGACAAGAACAGCGTTTGAAATTATGCCTTTCGAGAATAATCTTGTTGTGATTGGCTTAAAAGGAGAACAAATTCAAGATATTGCCGCTTATATTATAAAGGAGAAAAAACCACAGCCTTTGTCTGGGATGACGTTTACGATCACAAAAGAGAATACTGCTAAAAATATTATGATTCAAGGAAAACCACTTGATCTAAATAAGATTTATTATGTTGCCACAAATGATTATTTAGCAAATGGTGGCGACAGCATGACTTTCTTTGCAAAAGGTGTTCAAACATTTGACTTAAATTATAAGCTTAGAAATGTGCTGATTGACTATTTTAAAGAAGTAGATACTGTTCTGGCTCCAAAAGATATCAGAATTACCGAAGAATAAAAATATAAAGAAGAACACAAGCATTTCTGCAAAAAAAATATAAAATGAAAAGAAGAGAGTTTATCGAAAAAACAGCAGCAAGTACTGCCCTATTAAGTTTAGGATTGTCTTTGAGCAGTTTTGAAACTAACGATATTAAGCATTTAACAGTTTTACATACTAATGATGTGCACAGTCACATTGATCCTTTCCCTGCTGATGATCCGCGTAATCCTAACAAAGGTGGTGTGTCTCGTCGTGCTGCATTGATTGAAACGATTCGTAGAGAAAACCCGAATGTACTTTTATTAGATGCTGGAGATATTTTTCAGGGAACGCCATACTTTAATTATTATGGTGGTGAATTAGAATTCAAATTGATGAGCATGATGAAGTACGATGCTTCAACAATTGGTAATCATGATTTTGATAATGGTCTTGACGGATTATACGCGCAGCTTCCTCACGCAACTTTCGACTTTATCAATTCTAATTATGATTTTAAAAACACGGTTATGGACGGTCATGTGAAACCGTACAAAATCTTCAATAAAAATGGAATCAAAGTTGGTGTTTTTGGTGTTGGAATTGAACTTCAAGGTTTAGTAGATAAAAAATTATATCTAGAAACAGTTTACAACAATCCTGTTGAAGTTGCTCAGGATATGACAAAACTTTTAAAACAAGAACAAAAATGTGATTTGGTAATTTGTCTTTCGCATTTAGGTTATAAATATAAAGACGATCCAACTAAAATTAGCGATTTAACATTTGCTGAACAAACTCAAGATATTGACTTAATTATTGGCGGGCATACTCATACTTTCTTAGACAAACCGACAATTGTAAAAAATAAAGCTGGTAAAGATGTGCTGGTAAATCAAGTTGGATGTTACGGAATTAATTTAGGCCGAATTGATTTCTATTTAGACAAAGACAAAGCGCATACTAATCAAAGTGCAACTATTGTTGTATAGGTTTTTGAATTCTAGCTTTTTCTAAAAAGTATTCTACCATAAAGAAATAAGCTAGAATTTGAGTTATATCTCGTATTAAGACTAAAACGACTGAATACGAGAAATACTCATTAAAAATATAAAAGATATCAGAGAAGATGTAGCTTATTGCCATTAACGACATCAGTAAAGCAATATGCGTTCCTTTTGTGATGTAACTTACAAAACAGAAATAGCTTAATACACTCAAAACGATTCCGTAAACGGTGTAAATCATATTGAATTTTTTCATGTTGTCGAGCTGTAAACTCAAAACAGAAATTAGGAGATAAACAATAAAAACGACTACAATCGAAATAGGGAGAATATCACGTTTGGTTAGTTTTATTCTTTCGTGTTCCCGAATAAATATGGATACAATTAAAAGGTAAACAATTAAAAAACTGATTACCCCTCCAATTTCAGAACTTTCAATATCCATCAGATCGTAAACTTGTCCAACGAAACAAAAAAAGAAAATCAATCCTTCTGTTTTTCTGATCCTAAACTCACTGCTAATTAAATAATAAATAAAAATAGCAGGAAGAACAATTGCTTTGGCGTAAGTCCCAAAAAAATCCTGCTCTGTCCAATCAAAAATGATTGTACACAACAGTGCCATAAAAAACAAAATTAATGATGGTTTATTCGGTTTCATTCAATTTGTTTATAAAATCGTCTTCTGATAATATTGGGATATTTAATTTAGTTGCTTTTTCTAATTTTGCTGGCCCCATATTATCTCCTGCAACAACAAAATCTGTTTTTGCAGAAATTGAGCTTCCTACTTTTCCTCCATTGTCTTCAATGGTTTTCTTCAATTCGTCTCTTGAAAATTGACTGAATACTCCAGAAACTACAAATGTTTTACCAACAAATTTTTCTGTAGCATTTGGATTAATCCTTTCTTCAATTTCAAATTGTATTCCGTAACTTTTTAAGCGTTCAATAATTTTTTGGTTTTCTTCGTTTTCGAAAAATTCAATTACACTTTGTGCAATTCTTTCTCCAATTTCATCAACCAAAACCAAATCCATTAATGAGGCTTTGCTTAAAGCATCAATATTTTTATAATGTTTTGCTAATTTTTTTGCCACAGTTTCTCCCACAAAACGGATTCCAAGCGCAAACAAAACACTTTCGAAAGGAATTTCTTTTGATTTTTGAACTCCGTTTACCAAGTTTTCTGCCGATTTTTGTGCCATCCTTTCCAAATGCAGAATGTCTTCAACTTTCAATTCATACAAATCGGCATAATTATGCACTAAGTCATTCTTGAAAAGCAGTGCTACTGTTTCTCCTCCAAGTCCTTCAATATCCATTGCTTTTCTTGAAATGTAGTGCTGAATTCTTCCTATAATTTGTGGAGGACATCCGTAGAAATTAGGACAATAATGATTGGCTTCTCCTTCGTTTCTAACCAATTCTGTTTCGCATTCAGGGCAATGTGTGATGTAATTTGTTTTTTCTGAATTCTCAGGGCGTTTCTCTAAATCTACTGCAATAATTTTTGGGATAATTTCTCCTCCTTTTTCAACAAAAACAGTATCGTTTATTCTAATATCTAATTTTTCAATTTGATCTGCATTGTGAAGAGAAGCTCTTTTAACAATAGTTCCCGCAAGCTGTACAGGCTCTAAATTAGCAACTGGTGTAATTGCACCAGTTCGCCCAACTTGATAAGAAATTGATTTTAATTTGGTAGAAACCTGTTCTGACTTGAATTTGTAAGCAATTGCCCAGCGAGGCGATTTTGCAGTATAGCCTAATTCTTCTTGATGCTGAATGCTGTTTACTTTTACAACAACTCCATCTGTTTCGTAAGGTAAATTATGGCGGTGAACATCCCAATAATCAATAAAATCGAAAACTTCGTTCATGCTGTTCACCAGTTTTGCTTCTTTTGGCACTTTGAATCCCCAGCTTCTAGCCGATTCTAAGCCTTCAAATTGAGAAGCAAACGGCAGATTATTTCCTGTAACAAAATACAAAAGACATTCTAATGGACGTTTTGCAACCTCAGCACTATCTTGTAATTTTAAACTTCCGGAAGCCGTATTTCTTGGGTTTGAATATGGCGTTTCTCCAATTTCAATTAATTCTTGGTTCATTTTTTCAAAACCAGCAAATGGCAGAATAATTTCACCTCGAATATCAAATTTATCCGGATAATTCCCTTTTAAGTGTAAAGGAATTGATTTTATTGTTTTAATATTGTTTGTTACCTCATCACCTTGAAAACCGTCTCCACGTGTTAATGCCTGAACTAATTTTCCGTTTTCGTAAGTAATGCTGATTGAAGCTCCATCGTATTTTAATTCGCAGGTATATTGCAAATCAACATTTCCTAAAACTCTCTGAATACGATTTTCCCAGTCTAAAAGATCTTCTTTAGAATAAGAATTATCCAAAGAATACATTCTATATTGATGCGCTATTGTTTTGAAATTTTTGGTAACAGTTCCTCCCACTCTTTGTGTTGGCGAGTTTTCATCAAAAAATTCTGGATGTTTATTTTCTAGATCTTGAAGTTCTTTGAGCTTAATATCAAAATCATAATCTGAAATCGTAGCATTGTCTAACACATAATAGTTGTAATTGTGTTGATTAAGTTCATTTCGTAGTGTTTGAATGGTCTCTTGAATGCTCATAGATAATTTTAAAATATTGCAGATTATGGTAATAAATAACTTATTATCAAAATTAGAATTTATTTTTGTTCAAATGCATAAAAAATGAAAGTTTTAAAAAATCAAAAATCAGACTGCAAGTTCATGCAGTCTGATTTTCTCCTTGTCCATTATTCTTAAAAAAGAATTAAAAAAACCAACTTCCAAATGGTTTTGACGTTTTATATTTTTCACTGATAATCAACATTTTACAGTGCAAATATAGAACTATTTTTGAATAATGATAAAGTCTGAACGTCTATTTAATAAATGCTCTTCTTCGGTGCATTTCACACCATTTTTACATTTGTTAATTAGTCGCGTTTCACCGTAGCCAATTGCGCTTTCAATTCGAGAAGCTTCTATGCCTTGCGAAAGGATATAATCTCTTGTTGATTTTGCTCTATTGTCTGAAAGTTTTAAGTTATAAGCATCTTTTCCGCGCGAATCAGTGTGAGATTCAATCTTGATTCTGATGTTTGGAAATTTCTGCATAATGAACACAACTTTTGTCAACTCTTCTACAGCTTTTGGTGTAATGTCGTATTTGTCATAATCGAAATAAATTGGATTTACGTCAACTTTTTCAACACCTTGCTTCTTTACAACTAAGTCATCGTAATTGCTTAATTCGAAGTTTACATTTGTGATTTCGCCACCATTTTCCTTCGTTGTTTCTACCGTTTTATCATCACTGCTGTAATTTGGTTTTGCAGCAATCATTTTAACGATTTTGTTGCAAGGAACTTCAATAGCATATTTACCATCAAAATTGGTTTTAGTTTCGCCCAAGACTTCACTAAAAGAGTTGTAAGCCATTATGGTAACATCAGATAATGGTGCTTTAGTTTTACGATCTACAGCTATTCCTGAAATACTTTGATTGCAAATTGGTTTTCCTTTTTCAAAAGAGTAAATGTCATCATCTCCTTTTCCTTCCGCTCTATTTGAGGAAAAATAACCGTAAGAATCTGTTTTATCAATTATAAAAGAAAAATCATCTTTGTTACTGTTGATTGGCGCACCAAGATTTTTTGGTGTAGTAAAACTTCCGTCTGCCAAAAATTTACTTTCATAAACATCTAAATCTCCCCAGCCATAATGTCCATCAGATGAAAAGTATAAAACTCCGTTTTGATAAAATGGAAACACTTCATTACCAATAGTATTAATACTTGGTCCTAAATTTTGAGGTGAACTCATCGTACCGTCGGCAGCAATTTTTACGACATACAAATCTGTTTCGCCATATCCGCCTGGCATATCTGAAGCAAAGAAAAGCCATTGTCCATCTTCGCTTAATGCTGGATGTCCTACAGAATAATCATCACTGTCAAAAAATACTTTCTGCGGATTCTCTAACTTATTATTGACGATTGACCCTTTAATTATTTGAAAATTATTGACTTTTGCGTCATCAATAACCAATTTGTTTTTCTTTACAATATTGGTTGAATAATAAATTGTTTTTCCTTGGCTATCAAAACTTGCAGTTGCTTCATGATATTTGGTCATTACATTTGGAAGAAATACAGTTTCGTTGAATAAACTTCCATCTGCTGGATTTCTTTCTGCAAAATAAAGATTTAGAAAAGGCTGATTATTCCAAGTATATAATTTCTCACTGAACTTGGTTGTATCACGAGCCGAAGTAAACACTATGTTATCATTAAAAAACGTAGCTCCAAAATCTGATTTACTGGTATTGATATCTAAATTTTTAATGGTATAAAGAGGTTTTGCTTTTGCTACGCTATCCATATATTTCTTTTGGGCAACATAACGATTAGCTTCTACTTTATCTCCTTTTTTATCTAGATATTCCTTCGTGATTTTATCTGCTTCATCATAATCCATAACTGCTTTCATAGATTGAATGTAACGCAGATAGTAAATATCAGTAAGATTGTTTCCTTGAACTTCATACAATTTTCTATACCATTTAAGCGCATTTCTAGAATCAGAAATAAAATAGTATGAATCTGCTGCGTTTTTCAAAGTCTGTGCCGATGGATTTTTTATGTTTTGCAAACATTCTTCATAAGCTTTAGATGCATCTAAATAAGAATAGTTTTTAAACAAAGCATCAGCTTTCTTCAAATTGGTCTTTTGAGCGAAACTAAACGTAACGCTCAAAATTAAACATAGGATATATAGTTTTCTCATAAGTTTTATTTTTAGAAGAATCGAGGAGATTTAATTTTGCTTTGGTTTTTCACAAATTGATAACGCAAGATGATTTCGTGTGAACCATCGTTGTATTTGTTCAATTGGCTTACAGTATAATCAAAGGCATATCCAAGATAAAAACTTGGCGATATTTGAAAACCTGCTAGTATACTCACAGAATCATCTGTTCGATACGCTCCTCCTATGACAAACTTTTCCTGAATCATGAAATTTGCTGACACGTCTGCTGTAAGTGGTGCTCCGCTTACAGCTTTTACTAAAAATGCAGGTTTAAATTTCAAATTTGGATTTAAATCAAAAACATAACCTCCCATTAAATAGTAGTGCAGACGATCATAATCTACAGATTCTCTAACATCGTCATAGTAATCATTCTGAATAAAACTTGGAATTGAGAATCCTAAATACCATTTATCGGTATAATAATAAACCCCTGCTCCAACTGCTAGTTTCATCTGATTGTTGATGTTCTGATTTAGCAAAACATCGTCATCATCGTAATATCTTCCTTTAGACCAATCGACGTTTAACATTCTCGTACCTGCTTTCAAACCAAAAGCAAGTCTTTTTTCGTAACCAAGAGGTATTGAATAAGAGAAGTTTCCATCAAGATATAGTTCATTAGAAGGACCAATTTTATCATTTACAATACTTAAACCTAGACCTAATTTTTCATTTCGTAAAGGAGAATGAATTGAAAAGGACTGTGTTTCTGGTGCTCCGGAAATTCCGACCCATTGCGAACGATATAAAAGTGCTGCTTCTATGGTTCCGGTAGATCCAGCATAAGCTGGATTTACCGCCATAGTATTATACATATACTGTGTATATTCGGGATCTTGCTGCGCTGTGGCGCAAACCGTGATAAAAGAACATATTAAAATGAAATACGTTTCTAATGATTTTATATATAGTTTCATAACGATACTTATTTAGTTTAATTAATTAGATGATTAATAGAAGTGGATTATCTCATAATAGATAACCAGCCTTTTTTAACCGTTCCATCTCCAATGGTTATCACATAAAAATAAGTACCTGTTGGCAACATATCTCCTCTATTAACAACTCCGGAAACATTTGCTGTTCCGTTCCAATCATTTTCATAATGTGCTTTACTATACACTAACGCTCCATATCTGTTAAATACTTTCAACTCGTTGTTTGGATAAGATTCGATACAGTCAATTCTGAACAAATCATTTTTACCATCATTATTTGGTGTAAACTCATTGTAAACAGTTAAACAAATTGGTTCTATTGTAACCGAAGCTGAGTTATTTGAAGCATCAACATCTAATGGTGTTGAGATTTCAACCGTTGCAACACTTGTGTAATTACCGCTTGGCAATACTTCTGCAACAATTGTCAATGTTACACTTTGCCCTGCGTTTAGTGCTGGTATTGTCCAAATCTGAGTTGCTGGATCGAATGTTCCTGTCGATGCAGATGAACTTACTAATTGTAAACCACTAGGAAGCAAATCACTAACAATAGTATTTATGAAATCACCCTCGCCTACATTGTTTACTGTTACTGTAAATGTTACTTGGTCACCAAAATTAGGCGTTGGATTATCAACAGTATTAGTAATTGTTATATCTGAACAACTTGCTACAGTAACATTTAAAGTTTTAACTGTTCTTTCGTTACAAT
>Ga0160502_100566_pt1 | contig 20342 bp, 25 predicted proteins | sample DIDnMG_14_FD_108237 | JGI IMG/M metagenome (GOLD analysis project Ga0160502, IMG submission 108237) | Enriched soil microbial communities from UW Madison campus, WI, USA - DID2933_E24_Xylan MG | ecosystem: Environmental > Terrestrial > Soil > Unclassified | place: USA: Madison, Wisconsin... | reverse complement strand
GGTTTCCACCAGTATTGAAGCGTAATACTTGCCTGATGGTGTTTTGGATATCGTACAGGACTTGATGACTCCAGTGAACGGACGATGCAATTGGATACGAATCTTACTTTTTAGTTTGGGGATTCGCAGGAATCCATCTTCAACAGCAACCGTTCCTTTTTGGTTATTCGTTGTGTAGCTATGAGTATTTGTCTTCTTACTTTTGAACTTGGGGAAGCCCACTTTCGGATTACGAAAGAAGTTCTTATAGGCCCTGTCTAAGTTCAGTTGAGCATTAGCAAGTGCAAGACTATCCACTTCCTTCAGCCAATCGAATTCCTTTTTGTATGAAGCAGGTGTATTCTTAAGCATCGTTCCCGTTTTTTTGTAATGGTCTATCTTGTCTGCAAGCATCCGATTGTAGATGAATCGAACGCAGCCGAAAGTCTTTGCAAAGTAAAGCTGCTGCTGGCTATTCGGATAAATGCGATACTTGTAGGCTTTCAGCAATACGATTCATCCTTTCATGCCTTGGTTTTCAATGTACTTCTTGATTGACGTCTATTGGAGCTCCGACCGTTGTGAGCAGACAATAGGAACGTGACCAAAAATACTCTTTCCAAAGTGATGTTCGGATGATAGGGAATTCCTTTTTGATAAGCCTAGAGGATGCACTTTTGTAAGCGTTGAGAAACTTGGAAATTTCCGTATTGGGATGCGCCTTCATGAGAACGTGAACATGATCCTGGTCATGATTCCATTCCTGAAGCGTGATTTTGTACTTCTCTGCAAAGCTCTTCGCCTCTGTCATTGTCGGTGGTAATTCAACTGCACATTCCAATAACCGCCTTGTAGGTGTATCAAATCGGTTATAATAGAATCCCTCCCAGTCTTCAGGTTCGATTGCTCGAAGACGAATTTCTTCGTCTTGCCAATAATAAGTGGAATAGATAATTTCTTTCATATCGAATCCTCCCATCATACTTCGTTGATTTTGCCTAGCTTCTAAGCATGTGTTGCCATCCTCCTTCCTATGTTAGGAGCTTGGACACATTTTATACCATTTTCTGAGTTGATTTATTTGTGCTTGATGATAACGACTATGGTCAGCTATATGCCATAATCCCCATTTTATAGTTGCTTGCTTTTCATTTTCATGTCCAAAATGGACTACCTTATTAAGATCACGATCCGTCAATTGCGTACATGTATCTTCCAACAATTTAATTACATCTTCATAGTCTGACATAAGTGTACTAACAGACATCCCCATTATCATTGGAAGCCTATTATTTCTATCGATCATAGGACCATATTGCTCTTTAACATGATGTGGAAGCGACTCTCCCTTTATCCTATACACCCAATTTAGATCTACATACAACAGATGTCTGATTAGTTGAGCAATGCTATTATAGCTATTATCAGGCCCTTTATAGTCTACCTCATCTTGCGTTATACCTTCTGTGATGAGCTTTAAACGTTGGTTATTCTCCTTCACGGCAGAAAATAACATCCCCACGACTGGTGACATATTAGGTTGACCTTGCAAATCATAGAACATTTTGTCTTCCTCCCTTGGCACTTCTTGTATTCATGTTTTCCTCAGGCATATTTCTCATATAAATTAATCTTCCACCCATTATCCCATTCCAAAAAACGGATATGTCTGTATCCATTGTCCTTATAGTATTGATTCAATCTCATATTCTCCGCCATACAATCCAGTCTTATTTTTTTCTTTCCATTATCCCTTATAAAGTCTTCAGCCCAAATGATTAATTGTTCACCTATACCAAGCCCCTTGTAATTTCTATGGACTGCAAATCGATGTATATATCCCGATTCAATATGATCAAGCTCCTCCCACAGTTCTGGATCTGACCAACAAATATACAGCGTGCCTACGTATTCGTCATTTAATTTTGCTACAAAGACCTCAAAACCTTTATCAAATAAATCAATCACCTGTTCAATTTTAAAATAATCCGGTTCCCACTGATTGATTCCTATTGATTTAAGCCACATTGCCGATCCTTTCCAGAGATCCAAAATATACTGACTTTCATCCCTTGAAGCCCGTTGCACAGTAATTTCGATGCTTTCTTTTATATCTTTCATTTGACTCTCTCCTCAATTAGCGTCGCCCCGAGGCTAGTTGGTATATATAGTTATCGCTTGTACTGCCCATTTTAATGCTTTGATTCTTCTGTCTAAGAGCGTTCTTTGAGAACTGTTTACCTTAGCATGAGCATAACTTTTCTCAAGGGATGGAAATAAATCGGTTAGAGTTTTTTTGGCTTGTAAGAGGTCATCCTGAGAATAATGGTGGGGTTTCTGATTCCAATCGTATTCAAGCAGTGCCAAACCAATGTAATGGGCATGAAGTCGTTTTTTTATTAATGTTGTATTGGAGCCTTCATCTGTCATTTTAGCGATAGCATTTTCGGATTTATGGATGGTAGACTGTATCGACTTTAATATATCAGCTTTGTCCGATGGTGATATATTCTCCACGTTTCCCCTCCATTTATGCAACTTAATTCATCACGCCCAGCGAATGCCGAACGTGTCTGTCTGATTCTGCTCTTCACGCTCGCATTCTATCAGACGTAAGGAGCGCCAGCGGCGACGATGCTTGACATGGTGTTTTCAAGATGCAATTATCTTATCTCTATCCAATATCTCTGTATTTCAACTCCATTTATAGTTGCCTCGGAATCTAATACACCGTTATTCTTAATAATTGTTCTCGCCGATGCGATATTATCCTTATCACAAGTCACCAATGCTCTTGATATTCCTAATGATCTAGCATGTCTTAATGACTGATTCAAAATTTCAGTTGCATATCCTTGTCTTCTAGATGAAGGTCTTATACCATATCCAATATGGCCTCCTATCTCTAGCAAATATCTGTTTAGTCTATGTCTAATATTCACTGCTCCAACTATCCGTTCATCATTTTCCAATAACCAGAATGTTGAACTATTTACCGTCTTTTCGTCTTGCATCGGATTGTCACGTAGGTTCTTTATTTTATCCAAAAAGGAATCAAAGTCTTCATAATCGTATCTTAATACAAAGGGAACCATTCTCTCACCAGTTCCCTTCCATTCTTCGATCATTTCTATGTACTGGCTTTTAAAGTCGGTAGAGGGTTCAATTAGTATCATGTTGCTCATCGCGTCCTCCTTCCATGGTTTTCGCTGATTGATGTCTATCATAGGTAGTTTATCTATCTTTCATTTTGTCCATTTGAATTTCACGCAATAATAAAAATAGCGGCAATCCAAATGAAACACCAACTGTTAATGTTCCAATAATCGGTATCCAGATATGCTTTATGCCCATTCTCTTTCCTTCATATAAAATAAATCCAATCAAAACAACTGCTGAAATGATGACATCCAACCAAGCAAATGTACTAATTCGATTCTGTCTTGCTTCATTCACTAGCATCGTCAGATTAAATCCGTTCTCACCGATCCAAGGAATAAGCTCCATGTAAGGCAATATGATTCCTACAATTGTTAACAATCCAAAAAAATACTTCAAGCCTCTCACCTCAATATTATGAATTCTTCACCTCTTAAGTTCTGCCAATCTCTTCGGAGGTTCATCAACATGATTAATATCACGCCAACTCAAGTAATCGATCTTATACTTTTTTAGTCCGGCTGAAATTACCCCCGGCGCTTCTTCATCGGGTCCGAACCAAGGAGAGTTAGCGACGCAGCGTGAATAAATTGTTTCAGATACGCTTTGTTAAAATAATTTCCAGCGGTTCATTTTCCAATAATAAACATCCCGAATCTCTGTATCCTAGTCTTCTATAAAAGTGTTGAGCATCTTCGTTTGCTAATGTCGAGGTCATTACAAGTTCAAATCCTCTTTGTTTCATCTGGTCTTCCCAGAATAGAACAACTTCTTTCCCCTTCCCTTTGTTTCGATATTCTTCATCAATCCATATCATATTCAGAAATGGTGTATTATCCCAAAAGTAATTAAATCTCATCCATCCAATTTTTTTATCCGCTTCTTGAAGAATATAAATTTCTTGATCTTCAATTTTTCTTTTCACTAATTCCTTATTAACATGCTTGTCTCTATCCACAATAAAATCATAATCAGACTTTAAAGCAATGTTTATATGCACTGAATATTCCTCCATTTTTTCTCTTGGCTGATTTCCTATAACGTTCTTGCATTCACGAGCTTTCACTGGCTTAGTTTTTAATTTGGTATACAAACTCAACTTCACCATCTAGCAAATATCGATATTCAAATAATTGCATTGTTCGTTCCCTAATTCTCTCCCGTATAACCTTACCTAGGCTTACCGATCCTTGTGTTCCAAGGTAACCATCATTAATAAATGTCTTCTCTACAAATTCGATTTCCCTTAAATGATACTGTAACCATTCTTTCTGCGATTCAATGAGTGCTTCTCTTGGTTCTCTATCCAATTTAGAAAGAAGCTCTTTATATATTTGATTCAGCTCGTTATCCCAAATCTCTGTATATTTACTTTCCAACGCTCCCCATCCCAAGGTTGTAATCATCTCTTTTGAATTTTGAAACTCATTAAATTCCACTTCATAATCATGATCTATAGGATTTCGAAGCATCTCATCATAAAACTCTCCAGACAGATCATAGTTCCCTATGCTCATGGGTAACTTTCTTTTATTAGAAGGATCTTCAACAGGCAGCTCAGAATTTATTATGGATTTAGCTTCGCTGTTTAAGGTAGTCGACGGACTACTATTCTGGCAAGATGAAAGCACTATCATGATAAAAAATAATAAGAGCATCTTACCTTTCATAAATTATCTCCTTAACTATTATCTTTACTATTTATCGGCAATGGGGCATAACATTTGGTGTATCTACGAACCTTCACTGCCTTAATTGATCATTGGGAACGGCCGCGGGCGGTTAGTCGGTGCAATATTGTTCGCCTGCTCCAGTTAGCTTCCTCGAGTTTTCTTTATAAGCTCTTCTATTAATATTCCATTGATTTTCAAGCCTGTAATATCACAATCTACGATTTCCATATTTTTAAGATTGCAATTAATAAATTTAATGGGTCTATAATTTCCATCAAGACAATTGCTCCCTTCTTCTTCCATTGGGAGTGTGATATTACTGAATTCTGTTCCATATAAATAAATGTTCTCAATGTTCATGTTACTCATGTTTGCATCCTTAATAAAGGTTTCAGATAAATTAATATCACTCAATCTACTTCCAGAAGCATTTACATCATTTAATGTTATTTCACTCATATTCGCATTATTCACTTTAGTTTTGGACAGATCTACATTATCAAATTCTAACGCTTGGGCGATGATCTTCTTGAAAGTAGACCCTGAGATATTCTTCATTTCATAGTCCAATTTACTTGTTTCCAAATTCATGTTCACAATCTCCTTTTCTTATGAAGTTCATGGCATCCTCACCTAATACCAGCGGAACCAGCCACGGCGCGCTCTATCCTTTATTTTCTTCTAAAATTTCTTTAATTTGTTGAATATGTCTTTGTTCATGAAGGTAGAGGGATTCGAGCCATTCTATAAGTAGCATCTCTTTAAAAACAGGGTGTACATAATATCTTCTACTTAGCACTGAAGAATCTTCCACTTTACTTAAAAGTTCATGTAGCTTCTGTCTTGAATTGTTCAGTTTTTCTATAATCACTTGGCATTCTATTACTTCATTAGATGGTTTAGCAATTTCAGGTGCTTCTATCTTTTCACTTCTGTCTAATAGACGTTCTACGGGTTTTTTAGCTATAAATGAATCTTCCTTGCTCTTTAATCCCTTCCTTATTGCTACGACATACAACTCCTCTGTGATATAAAGATGCTGACAGACCTGACTAATACTCCAACCTCCAAAGTCTTTCTGTTTATTTATTAGATAACCATTCATACTTGCAACAATTACGAGTAACTCGGTTCTGGTTTCTTCTAATTTTTGATTGATTTGTTGAAATTCCATAGAAAAAAACTCCCATCTTTAATACTTTGCGGATATTTCCTATAAAGTTCTTGCATTCCCGAGCCTTTCACTGCCTTAATTGATCATTGGGAACGGCCGCTTCGCATATGCTTTTTTTCATGGTATTTCACTTTGATTTCTATTTCAGCTTCGTTGCATTCTGTAGCCTTCATCATAGGTTTAAGAGTTTATTGGTTCGCTTTTTTTCCAATTGTGGTATCATACTTTTAAAGAAGCCGAGTGCGGCTAACACTCGGCTTAACATTTAGCTTGGATGGGAGCCCCATCTGAGTCGAATAGGAACCAGAACCCACCTGGGCGCTAACCTTGGGGTGGGTTTTTACTTTAATCGTCAATGCATCCTTCACTTCCATGGCTTCACCTCCTTTCGAAGGGAAACCACGCCCACTCAAGATTCAATTGTCCTTCCTATTGTACCATCATCTCCCAATAACGTGAAGAACAATTGTTCGATGCTGAATTGACCAATGGGAGCGGCCGTGATGCCATAAGTTGGTGCGGATGTGCCCGCCTATTTAGCCGTAAGGCTCCCATGAGGAATGATGTTATCTGAAGGTGACACTTCTCGAGGCCCTTACACATAGCGCTTTAGGATCTCTTCATATATTTCATAGTTTTCATCATCAAAACATACGAATTGAACATGCGAAATCGATTCATTTCTATTTATAAATTCTACTACAGAGTTGATTGCTACATTTGCTGCTTCTTTCTTAGGGTACCTGTAAATTCCAGTACTTATATTTGGAATCGAAATACTTCGGAGATGATTATGTAGTGCCAGTGTCAAAGAATTCATATAACAATCCTTTAGTTTCTCGGCTTCATTGTCATTACCGCCATTCCATACTGGCCCAACTGTATGAATCACATATTTTGCTTTCAAGTTTCCTGCTGTTGTAATTACAGCTTCGCCAACAGGACAATTCCCTTGTTTATTTCGAATCTTGATACATTCATCTAGTATCGCCTTTCCTCCAGCTCGGTGAATAGCTCCATCAACTCCACCACCACCCAGCAAACTTGTATTTGCTGCATTGACGATACAATCTAATAGTGACTTAGTTATATCTCCTTTGATAATTTCAATAATCGTTTGATTTATCTTTGCTTCCATGATTGCCCCTTTTCAATTGTAATTGTCACTTTCACCTAACGTGTTTTGTTCACGACGCCCGGCGCACGCTGGGTTCTGGCGAATCCGCTCCCCTGCCTATAACTTACTTATACCCGTTCGTTATATCTTTCTTCAAATAGTAATGTGTATGTCCTCCCGCATTTTCAATTGTTCCATATATCTCATATCCTTCTTTTAAGTAAAAACCTAATGCTTGAAAACTTAGTGTATCTAGTTTAATAAAATCACATTCTCTCTCAATGGCCATCTTTTCTAATTCTCTTATAAGTATTCTTCCATATCCTGATTTCCGATGTTCTTCTTCTACAAATAAATATTGAATCTCCAACCAATTCCAACAAAACTCCCCGACAATACCACCAAGTATATCCCCTTCTTCACTAACTAAATGTAGCTTCAATTCCTCGTAACGATCTTTTAATTCTTCTGGGAAGTGTCTAAGATTGAACTCTATCATTTTGTTTCTTATATAATCTTCATCTTTGGTATCTATATTTTTGGAAATCATTGTCCTCAACATCATCACTCCATATTTTTTATTTTTGTTTATGAGGATTCACGAACCCGAGAGGCTTAAGCCGCCGCGGCGATCTTGTGAAGTGACCGTCATGCAGGTCGTCAGACTTAGCCTCGCAGGAGTTGTCTGGCTGATTCCGCTATAGCTCTCAAAATTAATCCCTTAATTTCTTGGTCAAGTAGAGAGCAATATCATCATCAATTAGAACCTTATCGCCGTATTTAACATACTCCTGTCCATTATGAATTCCTTTACCGTCTGGGATATAGCCACGCTTTACATATAATACTTGGGCTACACCATAATCGGAAAATATCCCGACTCCAATTCCCGCAATCGACGATCTCTCACTCATTATTTCTTCGGCTCTGTCCATCAATCTAGATCCTATACCGAGTCCACGGTATTTAATCAAGACATTAAAATCATTCACTTCCGGTATCTTCTTCTCCCTAAATGCGGGATAATACGAATTCCAGATGACATTTACATACCCCGCGAATTCACCATCTAATTCGGCTAGCAATGTAACTCGTTCCCCATTGTTTTGTTCGGTAACATATCTTTCGTACAGTGCCTCAGGCTTTTCCCACCCTTGTTCTTTGAAAGCATTTGAAATAATAACTATGTCACTTTCAGTTATCTCACGAATACGTAGTTTCATATTGATCTCACTTTCTTATACAGTCTTTTCGATCTGCGGGGATTCTTAGAACGTACTTGTATTCACGAACCCTGATGGCTCACAACGTGAATACGGTGTTATAAGCTTTGGCTGATTTCTCCGAGCTATCCCATGAAAACTCTGTTAATTCTTTCTCGGTCATAATCTAAAATCCAATCATTAAATCCTTCAAAAATCCTCATTAATTCTTCTCTAGATGATGCGATGACATCACAACCTCTATCATCATAAATATGAAATATGGTTTTCTTGTTGATATTGATAAAAAACACCCTATGATAGATCCTTGGCTTAATTCCAACATCATGGTTACAAATAGCTTTAATTAATTGAATGTAATTTATGTCCCCAATCCTACATCGAGTCCAGTACCTATACATGTTATTGCTCGGGTCGGGTGTCTCGTCCGGTTCACATTCAATATCTGGAAGGATTTCGAGTTTCAAAGATCTAATCGGCTCTTTCTTATTGATATATTTTTTATATAGGTTTAACTTCTTCACCTTGTTTTTAGGTCTATCAGCAAAATAAGCGTGAGTAACTACTAGAGCTTCATCTTCTATATCATGAAGAACTCTAAACAATTCGAGCGATCGATAATAAACTTGTTCCATATAATGCTCTTTATTAAGTCCAAACATCTGGGGATTCCCCAGTTCAAACCTTATTGAAACATCCCAGTTATAAAAAAGAGGTGGTCTTAAGGTCAAATTTTCAAAATGTTCTTCCAAATATTTCTCCAGATCCATCATTGTTTCTCCGTTTTTTTATTTTTTTAGAAATTCAGCCATTGCGTGTAACGTTCCCTTTTTGGCGAACCCGTCAGAATTGGTTAGCCTTGCAAGGTCAGCCAGGTCGAGAAGCTGATGCGACGATGCGTTAATGCGGTGTTCTATGCTGTTGGAGCCATCTTAAGAGTTAGCTAATTGTTCAGTTATGATAAATTGCAACAAAATATCTTGTAGTCAAAACTTGAAGACAATCCTATTGTTTGTGCTACTCCAATAGACCCTGTATTATCGGGACTACAATCCCAGTAAGGATGAATTCCTTTTTCTACGCATTCTTGCACAAATGCTCTTGCTACAGCAGTACCATAACTTTTTCGTCTAAACTCTTCAAGAGTTTCTATCTCTATTGCATGTGTTTGATCAGCAACAAATGCAGAAAAACATAAACTCACCACGTTGTTATTCATTTCTGCAAAATAACCGAACCCATGTTGAGAGAAAGAGTCTAAAGAATTCCAAAAACGGAGAATCTTCTTCTCTAAAAATGAATGATTGGCTAATCGTCCTGATTTCAGCAAATCTCTATCTATTCTTTGAATAACCACTTTATTATCTTGAATTTCTATAGGTAGTGAATTCTCATTTTTACTGAACACATGTTGAATATCACTCGAAATATTGCGCTTAGTGAACATAGCCTGTATCGTTCTATCCCAAGTAAAATCAACACCAATCTCTACCCAGTTAATATTTCGCATCTTAAGTTCAGGTTCTAGATTATTTCTTATGAACTCCTCTAAACCTGTTACAAAGGATTTACACTGTGCATCTCCAACAATCTGATAACCTTCGTGCCCTTGAATCCAAATTAATGCAGTCGTAGGCTCTAGAGGATTTTCCACAAAAATTCTACCGGGATTATTCCCGTTAACCACTGCTCTAACCTCAATATTCTTACACTTATCAGTAACATATTTTATCTTGTGAAAATCTTGTTTATTAAGCTCTGTTATCAAATGGTTCACCACCCGAATTTGTGAGTATATATATTATTTCTTAACTATTATTCTGGTACTTCAACGTATTCAGATACTCTAGATTTCAATATCTCTATTAATTCTTCATCCATATATTCATAATCATCCGGTATATTTAGGCATATCTAACGTTTGTTTATTAGTGTATTTGAGAATTTATCTTTAAGCCTTCTTACATGTTTTTTCTCCATTACAAAAATTATTTCTGCCCATCCAATATGTCCTTCAGTGACTCTAATTCTAGCTCCCTCTTCTGTTCCAGCAGATCGCACCTGATATCCATTATATCCATCAAGAATTTTCTCCGCTGTTAAGCTACGCCATTTGTTTCGACTACAAATAAATAGTAATTTAATGCTTCGTCACCTATCTCATATCTGTTATTTTGTTTTACTTCTTGAAAAATCGGGCATTCTACCCATAAATCTCACATTGTCTTTAACAAATTGATATTCTTCGTATAACCCGTGAGCATCCTTCGTTCCGAGAATACCAAATAGGTTCTATTTGTTATCAGAAATAAGAAATCCATCAAATTCAATATCCATTTTGACTTCACCCTTCTTTGTAAAATGAACTTTGGTTTTCCGTCGATTTCTTATAACGTGTTCTGTTCACGAGCCCTGCGTATGTCGGGTGACCGGAAAATGCCGAACCAAGGACGAATGTCCGCAGCGTGAATATTATGTTATCGGATGTAACATGCTTTTTGAATTAGCTGACAAATGTTTGTATTCTTTTCCCGTTCTCTATCCGCTCTTCAAATTGGCCTTTTGTATATTCATTAATCGCTTTCTTCCAAAATACCTGAGCTGCTTGATTACTCTCAATCTGATGCACTTCCCATGGTCCTTTATGTCGATTAAATATATCAGCCGCTACAGCCTTTCCAATCCCTTCTCGTCTATACTTCTTTAATATGAAAAATTCTGCAATTGAATAGTGTTGAAGTTCAAGAAACTCTATTAAATGAACTAAAGCAAATCCTATATATTTTTCTTCTTGTTTTATCACATAAGCAAATTGGTGGTTTTCTTCTTTAAAATAATCTTCTAAAGGATAGGGGCTATACTTCCCATCTTCTTCCACATCAAATTTAAGGAATTCGGAAAAATCATAAATATAAAATTGCATAAGATTATCTAATACTTCTCTGTGCTTTTGATTGACCTGAATGACATCAAACTTCATTTCGTATCCTCCACTCTAAATCTTACCAGCATATTATTTCAGATAACGTTTTGTTTTCATGAGCCCGTGAGGCTTAAGTGACCAACGGGAACGGCCGCAGCGCGGTTAGTCGGTGCTGGGTTGTCTGCCTGACCATGCTTCCTCGAAAAAAATATATTAATTCCTTGCAGTATTACGAATTATCAATTCAACTGAAGACCTTGTGGAGTTCCGGTCAAAATGCAATCCTAGGTGTTGATCTTTTGGTTTGAAAATTGATTTTGAGAATTTAATTGTTTTTTAGGCTTTAACGAACTTGCGTATAACGTGTTGTGTTCACGACACCCGGCGAACGCCGGGTGTGTCCGTATGGACCTTCACGTTATCATTAGACTTTTTACTGATCATAAATACTTGTTTGAATCTTTGTGATTTCTTTAGTTTCTGGATCGTAATTAAAAAAATAAACGATTTTTTCATCATCCTTATATACCCAGAAACCATCTTCATTGCTAGTCCCACTGACTTGTCCATAAATGCTAAAGCCATTAGGTACTACTACTGGAGGTCGTGAATTTTCCACTGACCTTATCTCTTGCTTTAAATCAAACACTTGATAGATCAAAAAGCAAATTATCAATATCAGACCGGCAATTAATAAGTTTGCATTCTTCATAGTTTCTCCTTAAAAGTTAATGATTTTTAATGATAAGCCCTTATCTTCCTAATACTATTATTTCTCCCTTTTCGTTTACTCCTCTAAATATAAATCCCCCAGCATCCTTTGTATTTAGTTCTCTGTAAGCTGTTGCGAAATCATCTTCTAATTTTAATTCGATATATACTGTTGAGTTCTCTTTTATTTCTTCCAAATCATCTGGGATTATGTTGTCGATATTATCATTACTTACAATTACTCTCTTAATATCGGGATGATCTGATTCTACTGCGAATATAGTTTCGTACATCCTTTTTGAATTTAAGCTCGCCGACCATGCCCGTTTAATGTCTCCTTCATTCCCTATTAATGGTGACATAGGTTGTAAGACAGCTACATTAGATACGTGAAAAAGGAAGCCCCACTTACGTTCAATTAGTTTCACATAGTTTCCATTGTTAGTCTTCCATATAACTACCTTCTTTTTTTCATAATCATTCTCATTTAGCACTTGACCATCTTCGAAAGGATGTGAATTCCTAATGGCATTATTTTCAATAATAGAATATCCGGAGTTATTAAACAAATAAATTACCAATAATAACAACACTACTAGTAATATCGATCTTCGTAGAGTTTTACGGTTCATAAATACTCCTTTCCTTAACGGTTTGCAACGGGAACGGCCGCGGCGGGATTAGTCGGTGCAGGGTTGTCTACCTGATCCAGCTTTCTCGTAAATTCCTTCGGCAGACCAAGAGGGGCCGTTGCCTTAAGGGAGCGATAGCGACCGCTACGCGGACAGGCAGTGCAGGTCGCTTGATCCCACTTGTTCGGTTAGACGATATTCCTGCCCTCTTAGAATCTACACTTAAATCAAGCTATTCATGTATGATTTCAATCTGACCCATCAGTTTTACCTTATCATTATTAATTATTATTCCGTCATTATCTCTACAAGCATAAATGAAGATTTGCCATTCTATCTCCCTACCTTTATACATGAAAATGGAGAGAGTGTAAGTTTTCCTTTATAAGTATCAAAACTAACTGTCCCTCTCGTCCATTCTGGAGCAGAGTAATCAAAAATATCTTCTTGGGAAAGGTATGAGCCGTGTGGTTCTTCTATAACAACTTCTTAGGCCCGCATCATACGAACACTTGCCTTGAAGAATGTGTTCGCGACACTCAGCGAACGCCGGGTGTGTCTGGCGGATTCCGCTCCCCTGCCTACAACTTTGACCAGACCGAGGAGCGACATCGACGATGCTTGAACATGGCGTTATACGTTGGTTCGTCCCTCTTCGAGATCCCCACATTGCTTGTTTTTTCCTTTGGTTGTACAATTAGTTTACACGTTCTTATCGGAGGTGTGTATTCATGAAGTGGACTAGTATTCGAGATCAATTCCCTAATTGTTGGGTACTTGTAGAAGCCTTATTTACTCATTCCATTAGTAATAAAAAACAATAGATGAAATGTCTGTCATATCTATTATATCAATCCTAAAGAGGCTTGGGCCACATAAAAAAAATTACACTTCTCAGATCCTTCTCGTGAACTTTACATCTTCTGGCTTAAGGGCGCCACCCCGGGTCCAACGGACTTAGCCAGTACAGGGTTGTCCTCTGACTCCTCTTCTCCGAAATGCCCCTGCCGGGCCGAGGACCGGATGGATTGTCTTCTATGATGTTAATATCTCTTAAGCTACATAAACATGCAGCTGAATGGTGTTCATACCAAAAGAATTAGTTTACAATGAAAGATAAACTACAACTCTAAATGAACTTTTGATAATAACTTCGCACTATACTACTATAACAATTGTTAATAAACATAAGGAGTATTACGATGAGCGAACAGAAGAAAAAAATCATAACAGCGGCCAGGAATTTATTTCACACCAAGGGGTTTTCTGAAACTTCAATGAACCAAATTATTGAAGCTTCAGCATCTAGTAAGGGGAATTTATATCATCACTTTAAAAATAAAGAACATCTCTTTGTTTTCATTCTTGAAGAGGATGCTAATCAATGGCTAGAAGATTGGAAACAGGAGGTTGAAAATACACAGGCTGATTCCGATTATATTTTATATGTTCTTGCAGATTATATAGCCGAGTCTAGAGGAAACCTTTATTATCATAAATCAACCTCAGAGTTCTACAGTAGTGCATTTAAATCAGACGAGATCACTGAAAAAATCAAGGAAATAGACAAGTTCTATCTTGATTTTTTTGTTGATATTATTAAAGAATGTCAGGCAGCAAAACAAATTAATCCAGATGAAGATCCAAAATTGTTAGGATATTTTCTTATGTCCTTGTTATTTATAAGTAATGACTATAAACATTATAGTGATGATGTTGAAGTAAAGGGGAATAACTATAACAAAAAAGCCATAGATATTTTCTTAAAGGGCGTAAGTTAACAAAATTCTGTACTTACTCAAAAAATAGTTCCCCTTCACCACATCAAACACTTCGTGGATGTCATGCTTTCGACTGGTTTTACAGGAACGTTAACGGAGATTCGGATACCGATCTGGTGACATCGGCTCCTCCGCTTATCGGGTATTTTCAAAATTAAAAATAAAATTGATGTTTAAATTTTTTTGTATTATGATTAGACCGAACGGTCTGTCTGTAAAATAAAGGAGGAGAAAAATGAATCACAATCATGTCATTATTATCGGAAGTGGTGTAGCCGGGCTAGCCACAGCTTTATTCTTGAGAAAGGCAGGAATTGCAAGCACCATTTATGAAGGTAGAACAGCTGAATTAGAAAAGGGGGCTGGTTTTTTACTTACTTCAAACGGTGTAAATGTTTTAGCTGAGATTGGATGTAAAGACAAAGTTATTGCAAATTCAACGATTATAAAAAGTATTTATCAAATTAATAGTGAAAATGAAGTTGAATCAATAACAAATAATTACAATGAAAAGCATTATAAATCCCCAATGATCAATGTCATGAGATCCAACATTGTTAAAGTCCTCTTGGAGGAAGCTCAGCGTCAAGGAATCGAAATCAAATATGATAAAAAGTTGATCTCAGTAAATCAAAGTTCAAAATCAGTTGAAGCATTTTTTGAAGATAAGACCTCTGTCAAAGGTGATATTGTTGTCGGGGCAGATGGAACTTTTTCTAAAACGAGAGAAGCCGTATCATCTGACGCTAAATTGGATTATAGCGGTATGTGGGGACTACAAGGGGTATCATATGTGGATGATTTCGAATGGGATGAATCAAGTGGTTATTTGTACTACGACGAGAATCTGTCCTTTGTGTTTGGCAAAGCGCACCCTACAAACAAGATGAATATCTTATGGCAAGCATTCTCTATATCTCCGGAGAAACTACCAACAAAAGACTTTGAAAAAGCCTCTACACAAACGATCAGAGAGTTATTAAATAAAATGATGAAAGATTGGAAAGTCACGAACAATTTATTTAAAATTGTTGAAAACACAGAGCAGATTTTTGCAAGAAGTATTCACGAAGTGAAGCATTTACCTACGTGGTCAAAAGGGCGCGTTGTTCTGGTTGGGGATGCTGTACATACAGCTAATCCTTTTGTAGGTCAAGGAGCTTCATATAGCCTTGAAGATGCCATGGTTTTAGCAAAAAATTTAAGAAATCATGATTACCGGGATGCGTTTTACTATTATGAAAAGGACAGAAGAAAAAGGACAGAAGAATTAAATGCTTTGTTCCTGAACAAACACATGGAATTCAATATGGATAAAAAGATTAATGAATACAAAATTTCATGGGAATAAGTATGTTCGTCTAGATAAAGGGGGGGTGTACTATATGTTACGAAAATATTTAACCATCGGAGAGTTTTCAAAGCTAACGGATCTTCCTAGTCGAACACTCCATTTTTACGATCAGAATGGTGTGTTAAAACCGGCGAAAGTCGATCAGAAAACGAACTACCGATACTATAGTGTAAGTCAAATATTAGACGCTAATTTAATTAAGGCATTTAAATTTTTGGGCGTACCTCTTGACCAAATAGAAGAAGTTCAAACCTATACACCGGAGGAACTACTTCAGTTTCTAAACAAACAAGAAGATGTACTTGAGGATAAAATCAGACAAATTAACGAAGTTCAAAAGAACTTGCAAATAATGAAGGGAAATTTCACACAACAATTTATAGAGTCTGCAAGTAAAGAGGTATACATCAAAAGATTTGAGATGCAAAATTTACTGAAAATAACCATTAGAGAATCTTCTGAAATAGGTGTTTGGAGCCAAGTACTGAATAATATTGTTCAATCCCATGAGCAATTTAATAAGCAAACTATATTTGGAGGTATTCTTCCATTTGAATTCTATCAGTCCTATGAAGAAATTAAATATGATAGCATTTTTATACCTGTTATAACTGAAATTGAGGATAAGTATTTACCAAGTAATATAGAGCGGATTACATTAGAAGCCGGTGATTATGCGGTAATTGCATTTGCAATTCATTCAGATAATTTTATAGAGATGTACAATAAATTAAGAAACTATGTAAAAAATCATAACTTTAAAGTTGCGTCTCATATCTATGAGTATTTTTATCCGTTAAATTTCAAAATGAATAATGCATCACGTTTTGATATTGAATTAAAAATTAAAATTTTAAAGTAATTTCCTTGACCCTACACTAACTATAACCTTTAAAGTATTCGATAGGTACTTTAAAGGAGGAATTGTTTTGGATAGGAATACAAAAATAGTATTATCCATTTTGTTAGGAAGCTTATTTATTGCTTTTATGGGAATTGGGTTGGTTCTTCCTGTTTTCCCGAAATTAATGGTCGAATTAAACATTGGAGGAAAGACGGTTGGGTTATTAACAGCCATATTTGCTCTAACCCAATTACTTGCTTCACCCCTTACAGGAAAAGCTACAGATTACTTTGGTAGAAAAATAATGATTGTGATCGGTCTATTTATATTTGGTGGCTCAGAGCTACTATTCGCCATGGGTGATAATGTTACTGTACTATACATTTCAAGAGCTTTAGGTGGGATTAGTGCGGCATTTATTATGCCAGCGGTATCTGCATTTATTGCTGATATCACTACAGACGAAACAAGGCCTAAAGCATACGGATATATGTCGGCGGCAATCAGTACGGGTTTAATCATTGGTCCAGGTGTCGGAGGGTTTTTGGCGGATTTCGGTATTCGAACTCCGTTTTATGTAGCAGGAGTATTAGGAATTTTAGCAGGGATTTTTTCATGGATTATTTTACGTGAACCTAAAAGACAAGAAACATATGAACCCAAGATGGCTACACGTAAGGGGATTCCACAAAAAATTTTAATGCCAATGTTTTTAATGGCGTTTATTGTTATTTTTATCTCGAATTTCGGATTAATGAGTTTTGAATCCTTTTATGGATTATTTGTAGATGTAAAATTAAATTTTACACCGAGAGATATTGCAATTGCGATTACTGGTGGCGCGATTATTGGTGCAATCATTCAGGTTGCCTTGTTCGAACGATTAACACGTTGGTTAGGTGAGATTAAACTTATACGATATATGTTATTATTTTCAGCACTAAACGCAGCGGTTTTCCCGTTTTTAAACAGCTATGTCGTCGTAATTATCTCAACGATGTTGTCATTCATCTTCTTTGATTTGGTTCGACCAGCCGTTACCACGTATTTAGCAAGTATAGCTGGACCAGACCAAGGGTTTGTAGGTGGGATGAATTCATTCTTTACCTCTTTAGCCAATGTCATAGCTCCAATTATTTGTGGGATCTTATTTGATATTGAGATTGCATATCCATTTTATCTAGCAGCTATTACAATCGCCGTTGGATTCGTATTAGCGATATTTTGGAAAAAACCATCCCAAGTTACTCTTGAAGTCCAAGTTTAAATGAACCTTTTGCCCTTGGAATCGCTCTGATCTTAATATGACATGTTTTGCTTGGGACTAGCGCAGTAAAAACCTCTTGTGTACTCCATTTTTTGGACATAGAAAACTCCCCTTAAAGCAGCAGGTTTTTATTATTTCACCTGTCTACTTTAAGGGGAGCATACCAGTAACTAACCTCGCGACGCCGACTTGTTGTCTATTGTCATGATTACACTAGCACTTCTTGATAAGAAGCCACATATGGTTTCATAACTATAACGTTCTTGTGTACACGAATCCGCAAGGCTTAAGCTGCCGCGGCGATCATGCGAAGCAATCACTATACCGGGTCGCCAGACTTAGCCTTGCAGGGGTGTTCGGCTGTTTCCACTTCCTCGCTTATAAAAACTTCCGCCGAACCGAGGAGCAATAGCGGCGATGCGTGAACATGAGATTATAGGATGTTGGTGTCTTCCTCGAATTAGCTAATAATATATTCCATCCTTCTACTTCTAGTCTTCATTCCTATATTCTTATAGAATTCAATCGCAGATTGATTAAATTCGGCTACAGTTAAATCTATACTTTGAACTTCAAATTCTCTTCCTTTATTCATTACGAACTCGAATAGATACTTACCAATACCTTGTCCACGGTATTTCTCGTTCACGGTTAACTCATTTACAAATAGAGTTTTTCTATCTTTCATTATTAAGCTTCCAGTGAACGTTTCAATCCTTAGTGATGTATAAGCTATTACATCTTTGGTGTTTGTATCCTCTACAACATAAATATAATGATTATCTTTGTTCAGAAGTTCTTGATAATACTCTTTTTCAAGTGGCCTATCCGTTTGAATAAATAGATCCTTTCGAGCGTTAGAGTGTATTTCTTGTAGTTGTTGCATTAGTCCTAAAAGAGAATCAAAATCTGTTTTTTCTGCATCTCGAATAACCAGCTTCATGATTACCCCCAAAGTTTATTATTATGTTCATTACACTAATTTTCTAATAACGTTCTTGCATTCATGAACCCTCACTGGCTTAAGCGACCAACGGGAACGGCCGCGGCGCGGTTAGTCGGTGCAGGGTTGTCTGCCTGACCCCGCTTCCTCGAAAATTCCTCCAGCAGACCAAGGGGCGAACGCCCCTTAGTGTGAATGCTGTGTTATAAGATGTCCCCTCCATCTTCGAGCTGCTTCCTTAATTCTTCGATCCATTCCTTATTTCCATTGGTTGTTATCATACTATCTATTAGCCATTTCATTGAGCTCTTGTCTTGTATTCGATCTCTGTAAATCTTGAAATCATGTTCATCTTCTTTACGGGTACTCAAGCTCTTAAATAATAGTTGCCAAGCAGGATTGACATAGGGCCTTGTTGCACTTCCTTTTCCAAATTCTTTCATCTTCATTCTCACTTCATTATTCTTCCGAAATACTATTTCCTCTTCTGCCCGATCCGTTAACAGCAATTCCAAAAACTCATTGTCTTTATACAAATGTAAACAGTATCTCGGTAATTTAAGATCCTCTATATCCTTACACGGCTCTAATCGGTTCTCTCCCGGTATCGTTACATGTATATCCCAATCTTGAAAGTAGTTAAGAGCGTATGCTGCATCCTCTCGAAAAATACAAATATCCATATCCTTGTGTTCACGTGTTACTTCTCCAAGCTCTATATCAATCGCCCAACCTCCGGCAATATACCAAGGTTTTTGAAATGATTTCATAATCCATTCAATGTGTTGGAGTTCATTAACGTCCAATCCATTCACCTCTACTTTCAACTTCGGCCGGACCAAGGAGCGATAGCGACGCAGCGTGAATACGGTGTTATGCGTAGTTCCTGACTGCATGAGAAGCCTGCAAGATCCTTTCATTTATGATTTCACTCTTCCCATTACTATAGTGTTATAATAGCCGTCTGAAAGTATTTTATCGTTTTTCAATGTACCCTCAATCTCAAAACCAAAAAATTTATATAACTCTATAGCTTTTGAATTTGTTTCTAGAACATTCAGTTGTATTTTCTTTATTCCAGTAGAATCTGCCCAGGATATTGATTCTTTTAAAAGGTTTTTACCGATACTATAACCCCAATAGTTTTTTAATATGCACACTCCAAATTCCACTTTATGCATCGTTCTCTTCAAGTCATTCCCCTCACAACGTGAAAATCCAACAATTCGTCCATCAACTTCAGCAACTAAAAATAGCCTTCTTGGGTGTTCATCATCTACTTTGATAATATGTTCAAATCCTAATTGATCTACGAAAGCCTCTCCTCGTTCCCTATCCATATTTTCTGTTTCACCATCTATTTGCAATCTCACTTCGGATAGATTTGTTGCATCTGTGAGAGCTGCCGATCTAATAGAGTACCTTAATCCTTTGATGTTATGGAGTTGTCAAGAAAAGTGCAGTTTGAAAACACCCTTATGCAGAAATCCCATTGCTAGGCTGCTTGTGACAGCATTCTTTCGCGATAAATAGTTGGAGGCCAGCCCCCTGGATTCGTGGTG
>Ga0160502_100565_pt1 | contig 20405 bp, 7 predicted proteins | sample DIDnMG_14_FD_108237 | JGI IMG/M metagenome (GOLD analysis project Ga0160502, IMG submission 108237) | Enriched soil microbial communities from UW Madison campus, WI, USA - DID2933_E24_Xylan MG | ecosystem: Environmental > Terrestrial > Soil > Unclassified | place: USA: Madison, Wisconsin... | reverse complement strand
CGGAACAGGTTCTGTTTGTAATGGATCATCTAGAACTGTTTCGGTTGCATTAACTGGAACAGGCCCATGGAATTTAACAAGTTTTGATGGTACGACTTCAACGAATGTGACTGGAATTACAGCAAGTCCATATACATTTAGTGTTAGTCCAACAAGTAATACAACTTATACAATCACAGCTTTAAGTGATGCGAATTGTACTGCAGCGGCAGGTGATAGAACAGGAAGTGCTGTGATAAGTATAAATCTACGACCAACATCAGTTGTAAGTGGTTCTGCAATTATTTGCAACGGTTCTAGTACAACTGTTTCAGTAGCATTGACAGGAACAGGCCCATGGAATTTAACACGTTTTGATGGTACGACTTCAACGAATGTAACTGGAATTACAGCAAGTCCTTATACATTTAGTGTTAGCCCAACAAGCAATACAACTTATACAATTACGGCTTTAAGCGATGCAAATTGTACCGCAACTGCTGGCGATAGAACAGGAAGTGCTGTAATAACTTTAAACCAAATCGAAACTACTCCAACAGTTGGAACAATCACAGCAGTAAATTGTTCAAATTTAGGTTCTGTAGTTTTAAGCGGTCTTCCTTCAGGAACATGGAAAATCAATCAATCTGGAACAGTAAATGGAACTATTAATAATTCTGGATCATCTTATACAGTTACAGGATTAATCGAGGGAACGTATACTTTTACAGTTGAAACAAGTACTACTTGTGTATCTAATCCAACGGGATCAGTAGTAATAGGAGACAACTCTTCAACTGTTTGGAATGGTAATACTTGGTCTAAAGGAGATCCAGATAGCACTAAAAGTATTGTTATTGCATCAGTTACTCCTAATCAGCCTTTCTCAACTGTTACGCCAGTTGTAAATGGTTGTTCATTGACAATTGATCCAGGAGTAATCGTTACAGTTCCAACTGGATTAACCTTAAGAATTACAAATGCTGTAACAACAAACGGACAGCTGATATTTGAACATAACTCAAGTCTGATCCAGACTACCAATGCGGTCAACACCGGAGAGATTGTCTACAAAAGAGAAACATCAGTGCGCCGATATGATCTTACATACTGGTCAACACCGGTTACGAAATCAAACTTCACCCTGCACGATTTTTCGCCAAACACCCTTTATGACAAATACTACTATTATGATTCCGATCTAAAATGGGTGATCGATTACAACGGAAAAATGGATATGGCAATAGGAAGAGGATTCAGCATAAGAGCCCCTCAGACTTTTGACATCAACAGTCCTTCAGTTTTCACAGGAGAGTTTACAGGCATTCCGAACAACGGAGACATACCTGCGCCGGTTTCTCAGGGGAAATGGAATCTTGTGGGCAATCCATATCCTTCTGCTGTGGATGCAGTGGCTTTAATAAATGCCAATACCGATTTAGGCGCGCTGTATTTATGGACACATAACTCGACTCCGACGAAACAGGCCGGAAGCAATGTATACACTTATGCCAGTGCAGATTTTGCAGTCTTCAACCTTTTGGGAGGTGCCGGAGGAGCAGAGCTTGACGGGCAGCAGTTCCAGGGTTACATTGCGGCGGGACAGGGATTCATCTGCAAGCCGACGACTGCTACGCTGAACTTTACCAATCTGATGCGTGTGGACGGCAATAACACGCAGTTCTACAAAACCGCAAAAACAGAGAGCGTGGAGAAGAACCGCCTTTGGATGACTCTGAGCAACACGGAAGGTGCCTACAAACAGGTTCTGCTTGGCTATGCGCAGGGAGCGACAAATGATATTGACGTCAACTACGATGCGGCAACGATGGGATCCAATTCTTATGTTGACTTCTACACCATCAACGGAACAAAGAAACTGACTATCCAAGGACGTGCGCTTCCATTTGACAATACGGAAGTGATTCCGCTGGGATACAAATCAGCCATTGCGGGCGATATGACAATCGCAATTGACCAGGCGGACGGATTCTTTGACACTCAGGAAGTTTATCTGGAAGATAAGACAACAGGAACGGTAACCGATCTTCGTGCCGGAAATTATACTTTCAATACAGCTATTGGAACCTTCGCAGATCGCTTTACCCTTAAGTACACCAATAAAACTTTAGGAAATGAAGAGTTTGAGAATCTTGAAAACAGTGTTTTAGTTTCTGTAAAAAATCAAGTAGTAAAAATCACTTCTTCTCAAGAAACAATAAAAGAAGTAAATGTCTATAATATTGGAGCACAATTGTTATACAGCAAAAACAAAGTGAACGCATCAGAATTACAGATTACAAATTTACATTCTACTGATCAAGTAATCTTAGTAAAAGTGACTTTAGAAAATGGATATACATTTACTAAAAAAGCTATTTTTTCGAACTTAAAATAATAAATTTTAAATATATTTTTTGAAGCCCATTCTTTTTTTAGAATGGGCTTTTTTTATGGTTGAAATATCCCTAAATCTAGGTATTGTACAAATTATTAAGACTTTTTAATTTTAGTTTAATTCTTACAAATATTAACTTTAATTATATTGTTTTGATTAAAAAGTTACTCAGCTTCCTAATTCTACTTCCTTTATTAGCGAGCAATCAGATGTTAGCACAACAAGGAAAGCTAGATAATAGTTTTAATGTGATTGATGATGGACAAAATGGAGATGGTTTCAGTGATCCTGTCAGAACTCTTCTTTTACAGAAAGATGGTAATTTAATTGTTGGCGGTGATTATTCAAGTTTAAATGGGCATCCGGTCTCATATATTACCCGCTTATTACCCGACGGATCAATAGATGATACTTTTACTACAGGCAGTGGTTTTAATGGTAAAATTTATGCCTCCTATTTGCAGGAAGACGGTAAAATTATTTTAGCTGGAAACTTTACGAGTTATAATGGAATAAACGCAGGAAGAATAATTCGTTTAAATCCAGATGGAACTTATGATCCTACTTTCAATACCTCAATCGGAGCTACAACTGGAATCATTTATGATATCGTATTGCAATCTGACGGAAAGATAATTATCGTTGGAAGCTTTACAAAATACACAAATGTTACTGTAAATAGAGTGGCACGTTTATTTCCAAATGGAACACTCGATTCTTCATTTTCTACAGGCAATGGATCGCTATTAAATATTACACATGCAAAGATTACTTCTGATGAAAAAATAATTCTTACTGGCAACTTTGTTTCCTTTAATGGAACTCCCACAAATAGAATCATACGTTTGAATTCTAACGGAAGTTTTGACGCTGGTTTTAATATTGGAAGCGGATTTGACGATGACGTTAATGCTATTGTATTGCAATCGGATAATAAAATTATTCTAGGTGGAAATTTTACAAGTTTTAATGGTAGTCCAGCCAATCGAATTATTCGTTTAAACGCCGACGGAACAAAAGATGAAAGCTTTTTATCGGGATCAGGTTTTAGTAAAGCAGGGGTTCAGGTAATAAAAATTAATTCAAATGGCGACTTAATGGTCGGAGGTTCTTTCACTGGTTTTTATAATAGTGCTGAAGTTAATAGATTGGTTTTTCTTAATGCAGATGGCACTTTAAAATCAGATTTTGATATTGGTTCAGGACCAGGTTCCGCTTCTGTTTTGAGCCTAGAATTTGACGAAGAAGGGAATTGGTTCATTGGAGGATCTTTTTCTGTTTTTAATGGACAAAATCAGGGCAGATTAGCTAAAATTGGTAATGATGGAGAACATGATATTGCTTACTTATCTTCAGGAATTGGTTTTGATAATTCTGTACTTAGCATTTTGCCACTTCCAAATAAGAAAATAATCATTGGAGGAAATTTTAATAAGTTTAATAATGTGCCAGTTTCAAAAATAACTTGTCTTTTAGAAGACGGTTCTTTAGATGCATCTTTTAATGTTGCAAATTCAGGAGCAGATAATTTGGTGAAAGCAGCCGCATTGCAAGATGATGGAAAGATAATTATTGGAGGAAAATTTAAAAAGTACAATGATATGATTCATAATAGAATCGTTAGGATTTTTGCAGATGGACAAATCGATGATTCTTTCAGAGTTGGCGAAGGATTTGATGAGCAGGTTTATACAATAGCCATACAGCCTGATCAAAAAATAATTGTAGCTGGGAAATTTGCAAAGTATAATGGATCAAAAGAAAATGCAAATAGAATTGTAAGACTCCTTCCTGATGGATCAAAAGATTTACAGTTTAATATTGGTTCTGGTGCCGACGATATTATTGAAACGGCGGTTGTACAGGCTGATGGAAAGATTCTTTTAGGAGGTCACTTTAAATTTTTTAACGGATTGCCATTTGCTGGATTAGTCCGTCTAAATTACGATGGAAGCATTGATCAGAGTTTTAATATGGGAAACGGTTTTGATAAGTATGTTTATGCCATTGCTTTACAATCGGATCAAAAGATTATTGTTGGAGGCTCGTTTTTAACTTTTGATGGTGTTTCGCAAAAGAGAATTATTCGCTTAAATAATAACGGAAGTCTTGATACAACATTCGATTCAGGTTCGGGTTTTACCAAAGGGGATGTGCGCACTGTCTTGATACAGCCTGATGATAGAATATTACTTGGAGGCGCATTTTCGGGAACTTATAAAAATGTCAAATGTTCAAAATTGATGCGATTACTTCCGTCAGGAATTTGTGATGAATCATTTACCGCACCTTTGAACAATACACTTTTTGCAATGAAATTTTCTGAGGATTATAGATTGATAATTGGCGGAAATTTTAATTCAGTTAATGGAATTTCAAAGCATAGAATTGCTCGTTTAAAACTTTGCGTAAATACGACAATTTGGAACGGAACTTCTTGGTCAAATGGATTTCCTTCTGCTGGAAAAGATGTATATTTTAAAGAGAACTTTCCTAATTTAACTACAACTACCGTTTGCGGTTGCAATATTGACCAAGGTAAAACAGTAACATTGTTAGAAAAAAATACTTTAGGAATTGAATTTGCTTACACAGGTTTTGGTACTCTGGTTTTGGAAGATTCTGCAAGTTTGTATCAGTCAGATGATGATATGGTAAATAATGGAATTATTCATTTAAAAAGAAAAACAAAACCTGTTATACGTTATGATCTCACTTATTGGTCTTCTCCAGTAAACAATCAAAAAATGATAGATTTCTCACCCAATACACTTTTTGATAAGTTTTATTGGTATGATCCCTATACGCGTTGGAACATAAATTATAATGGGACAATGGTTATGGCTCCGGGACAAGGATATAACATAAGAGCTCCTCAGAATTTCTCAATAACAGAAAGAGAAATATTTGAAGGAGTGTTTAAAGGAGTTCCAAATAATGGCAAAGTAGAAGTTGAATTTATAAAAGAAAATGGAGCTTATTTAATTGGAAATCCCTATCCATCTGCGATTAGTGCAGATGAATTCTTGAAGCAAAATTCTCAGAAAATTAAGGGAGGATTATATTTTTGGACACACAATACTCCACCAGCAAATTATCATTATTCAAGAGATGATTTTGCAGTATATAGCCTTTTAGGTGGTGTTGGCACAACTCCGGCTTTGAATTCTGGTGTTAGTAACGATGCTCCAGATGGCACGATAGCTTCGGGACAGGCATTCTTTGTGCAGAATAATATGCTTGGTTTTGTTGAGTTTAATAATAGCATGAGAATTTCTGGTCGCAATGGAGCTTTTTTTAAGCCTTCTAAAAATTCAAAAATTGAGGATGAAGCTAGTAAACAGCGTTTTTGGCTGAACCTAAAAAATGATGAAATGGCATTTAAGCAAATATTACTTGGCTATGCAAAAGGCGCTTCAAATGGTTTGGATTTAAATTATGATGCAAATTATTTAAGCTCAGATCAGGTTGTTGATTTTTATAGTATTGTTGATGATAAAAGATTGGTCATTCAAGGCAAGGCATGGCCATTTACAGAAAACGATTCTATTGTTTTGGGATATAAAAGCACCGTTAAAGGCAGTTTGAAACTAGAGCTTGATCATGAAGACGAATTCTTTAATGGAATAATTATATTTTTAGTAGATAAAACTTTAAATAAACTTCATAACCTTAGCGAAAGCGCTTATCAATTTGACTCTGATATAGGAACTTTTAATAGTCGCTTTTTAATCATTTATACCAATAATACTTTAGGAAATAAAGCTCCTGAAAAGAATTTGAATGATCTAATACTTTCAGTTAAAAATAGAACCATTCAGATTGAATCTTTCAAAGAGAATTTTAAACAAATTGCAATATTCGACATTTCGGGAAACCAACTGTATAGAAAAGAAAATCTCGAAACAAATAAATTTTCTATTCAAAATCTGTTTTCTTCTCATCAGGTTTTATTAGTTAAAGTTTTTTTTGAAAATGGAAGTTCAACTTCAAAAAAAGTGATTTTTTAAACCATAGAACAAGTTCGCATTAAAGCCTTTCGCAAAATTTTGTGAAAGGCTTTTGTAAATTCAGTCTTTATTGCGTAAAATATTGATAATTAAATAATTATTGTTATTAAAAATTAAAATTAACAGTTTTTTCTTATTTTTTGCGAATTTTAAGTTTTGAGTGTTAAAATTATATGTTTAATACTACAACATGAATTTCAATGTAAATAAAATCGTACCTTGTTGTGATATTTTGTCGATTAAAAGTAATTTATGTCGATTAAATGTTACTTGTACAAGCCGTTTTATACTATTTTTTTTCTTCTACAATAGCAGTTTTAATACTGTTTTTTTACCTGCCTAAGTTTAATTCTAATATTGGAAGGATTCTTTAATTCTATAAAAAACCTTAATCCTTCTGAGTGAGCAATTAATCTTGTTTGAGTTTGAATTTATTTTTCAATTACTAAAATGCCACAAGATGAAAAAAGATTTACTTACTACACTGAATTTCTTCAGCATTTCAACTTTAAGAACTTACATTGGGAAAACATTAAATTCCAGTTGGAAGTTTAAATTTCTTCTAATTTTATTTTTCTCAATTTTTTATACTACTTCCAACGCGCAAATTTCGCATCCATTAACAGCTAGCGGATCTCTTCCTCTTCCTGCAGGTATGGATGTCGTTACTGTTGAAGCTTGGGGCGCTGGAGGTGCTGGAGGTGGAGCAAATGTGACACCCTTAGTAGGACGAAGCGGTGGTGGAGGCGGTGGAGGATCTTACGCAAGAGGAACTATTACGACAACAGGACTTTCAAGTTTGGATGTTGTAGTTGCACCAGCTACCTCAGGAGGAAGCGGTAATGGGGTTTCAGGAGGACCGTCTTATATAACAGGATTTACAGGGGTTTTTAATGCGCCAGGGGGATCGGGAGGAAATGGTAATACTACAACAACTTCTACTCCAACGGGTGGAGCTGGAGGTACTGGAGCTATTGGAAATCTAGCAACAGCCGCAGGAGCAAATGGTACAAATGGAAATAGTGCAGCATTAAGCTTACTTCTTACGTCGGGTGCTGGTGGAAACGGAGCTAATTTTGGTTCAGGAGGAGGAGCTGGAGGAGTTGCGCAATCAACCGTAATATTAACAGATTTAGCAGGAACTAGTGGTGCAGCTAGCGGCGGAGGCGGAGGCGGAGCGGTAAGTGCTAATGTTTCACAGATTGGGGGAAGTGGTGCAAGAGGTTCTGTTAATGTTACTTATACCTGTAAAACCTACAGCATAACATCACTATCAGCTACAAATGTTTGTACGGCTATAGGAACTAGTTCTCAAGTGCAATTGATAAGTACACCAGCTGGTTTACCAGTTGGGACATATACGGTAACCTATCATAGAAGTAGCCCTTCTGCTAATAATTTAACAGCCACGATGGTCGTGACAACGGCAGGATCTGGAAGTTTTACTGCAACTGGATTTACCAATACAGGGAATAGTACTATTGTAGTTAATACTTTAACATCAGTAGATTGTACCTCTTCAATAGGTATGTCAACTCAAATTACGGTATCGGCACAGCCTACAATTACTTTAGGTTCTACTACGGCGGTATGTGCGAGTACTAATGCACAAAGTACAACTTTACCATATAGCGCGGTTACTAATGCGCCAACAAACTATAGCATTACTTGGAATGCAAGTCCAGCCAATAGTTTTGTAGCTGTTACTAATGCAACTTTACCATCGAGCCCGATCAATATTGCTATTCCTGCAGGAACTGCTGCGGGAACTTATACAGGATCGCTTACTGTAAGCAATGTAGCATGCGTATCTACGGTAAATAATTTTACTGTCGTTGTAAATCCTTTACCCACAATAACGTTAGGCGCTACTACTGCTGTATGTACAAGTGCGAGTGCACAAAGTACAACATTGCCTTATAGCGCCACTACAAATTCGCCGACAACTTATAGCATTACATGGAATGCATCGCCGACAAATACTTTTGCAGCTGTTACAAATGCAGCGTTACCGTCAAGCCCAATCAATATTCCAATTCCAGCGGGAACGGCAGCTGGCACCTACACAGGAAGCTTAACAGTACGAAACGCAAATGGATGTACATCTATAGTTAATAATTTTACAGTTACAGTTAACCCGCTTCCTACTATTACTTTGGGAACGGCAGCGGTTTGTTTTAATGCATCTGCACAAACGGCTAATTTGAGTTATAGCGCAACGACAAATTCGCCTACAACTTACAGCATAACATGGAATGCGTCTCCCGCGAATAGTTTTGTGGCAGTAACTAATGCATCGTTAACCTCTAGCCCGATCAGTATTGCTGTTCCTGCCGCAACGCCAGTTGGAACATATACGGGTTCATTGACAGTTAGAAATGCAAATGGCTGTGTATCTGCAACCAATAGTTTTACTCTTACAGTCAATGCCTTGCCAACAATTACGCTTGGAACAACGGGAGCAGTCTGTTCTAGCACTTCAGCTCAAACTACAAATCTGACTTACAGTGCAACGACAAATTCACCAACAACATACAGCATTGTTTGGAATGCAAGTCCGACAAATAGTTTTGCAGCCGTTACAGACGTTGCGTTACCAGCAAGTCCAATCAGTATTTCTGTACCTGCTAATACAGCTGCGGGGACTTATACAGGAACATTAACCGTAAAAAATGCAAACGGGTGTGTATCTGCAGGAAATAATTTTACAGTGACAGTTAATCCGCTTCCAACTATTACATTAAGTACAGCGGGAGCAGTTTGTTTTAATAGCTCTGCACAAACAACAAATCTGACTTATAGTGCTACGACAAATACGCCTACTACGTACAGCATTACTTGGAATGCTAGTCCAACGAACACTTTTGCAACGGTTACTAATGCAGCATTAACAGCAAGTCCGATTAGTATTGCAGTTCCAGCAGGCACAGCAGCAGGAACTTATACAGGAAACTTAACTGTCCGTAATGCAAATGGATGTGTCTCTACAGTCAATAATTTTACAGTTACAGTTAATCCGCCACCGACTATTACATTGGGTACGGCTGGAGCAGTCTGTTTAAGCCCTTCGGCACAAACTACAAATTTGACTTACAGTGCGACAACAAATTCGCCGACAACATACAGCATTGTTTGGAATGCAAGTCCGACAAATAGTTTTACAGCCGTTACAGATGCAGCATTAACAGCAAGTCCAATCAGTATTTCTGTACCTGCTAATACAGCTGCAGGAACTTATACTGGAACATTGACGGTAAAAAATGCCAATGGATGTGTATCTGCAGGAAATAGTTTTACAGTCACAGTTAATCCTTTGCCAACTATTACATTAGGGACAGCGGGAGCAGTTTGTTTTAATAGCTCTGCACAAACAACAAATCTGACTTATAGTGCTACGACAAATTCACCAACTACTTATAGCATTACTTGGAATGCGAGTCCAACGAACACTTTTGCAGCGGTTACTAATGCAGCATTAACAGCAAGTCCAATTAGTATTGCAGTTCCAGCAGGCACAGCAGCAGGAGTTTATACAGGAAACCTGACTATACGAAATGCAAATGGATGTGTCTCTACAGTCAATAATTTTACAGTTATAGTCAATCCGCCACCGACTATTACGGTGGGTACGGCTGGCGCAGTCTGTTTAAGCACTTCAGCACAAACTACAAATTTGACTTATAGTGCGACAACCAATTCGCCGACAACATACAGCATTGTTTGGAATGCAAGTCCGACAAATAGTTTTGCAGCCGTTACAGATGCGACATTAACAGCAAGTCCGATCAGTATTTCTGTACCTGCTAATACAGCTGCAGGGACTTACACAGGAACATTAACCGTAAAAAATGCCAATGGATGTGTATCTGTAGGTAATAGTTTTACAGTTACAGTCAATCCGCCACCAACTATTACGTTGGGTGCGGCTGGAGCAGTCTGTTTAAGCACTTCAGCACAAACTACAAATTTGACTTATAGTGCGACAACAAATTCGCCGACAACATACAGCATTGTTTGGAATGCAAGTCCGACAAATAGTTTTGCAGCCGTTACAGATGCGGCATTAACAGCAAGTCCAATCAGTATTTCTGTACCTGCCAATACCGCTTCAGGAACTTACACAGGAACATTAACAGTAAAAAATGCCAATGGATGTGTATCTGCAGGAAATAGTTTTACAGTAACAGTTAATCCTTTGCCAACCATTACATTAGGTACGGCTGGCGCAGTTTGTCAAAATGCTTCTGCACAAACAACAAATTTAACTTACAGCGCTACAGCAAATTCTCCAACTACTTATAGCATTACTTGGAATGCAAGTCCGACAAATAGTTTTGTAGCAGTTACAGATGCGGCATTAACAGCAAGTCCAATCAGTATTTCTGTACCTGCTAATACAGCTTCAGGAACTTACACAGGAACATTAACAGTAAAAAATGCCAATGGATGTGTATCTGCTGGAAATAGTTTTACAGTTACAGTCAATCCGCTACCGACAATTACATTAGGGACAGCGGGAGCAGTTTGTTTTAATAGTTCTGCACAAACAACAAATTTAACTTATAGCGCAACGACAAATACGCCTACTACTTATAGCATTACTTGGAATGCAAGTCCGACGAATAGTTTTGCAGCCGTTACAGATGCGACATTAACAGCAAGTCCGATTAGTATTGCAGTTCCGGCAGGGACAGCAGCAGGAACGTATACAGGAACCTTAACAGTAAAAAATGCAAATGGATGCGTCTCTACAGTTAATAATTTTACGGTTACAGTCAATCCACTACCGACTATTACACTTGGAACGGCAGGAGCAATTTGTCAAAATGCTTCTGCACAAACAACAAATCTTAGTTATAGCGCTACCACAAATTCGCCAACTACTTATAGCATTACTTGGAATGCAAGTCCTACTAATAGTTTTGCAGCCGTTACCAATGCAGTTTTATCAGCAAGTCCGATTAGTATTGCAATTCCAGCAGGAACAACGGCAGGCACATATACAGGAAATTTAACGGTTCGAAATGCTAATGGATGTGTTTCAGCAGTCAATACATTTACAATTGTAGTTAATCCTCTTCCGACTATTACAACGTCGGGCGTTTTGGGAGTATCTTGTCAAAGTACATCGGCACAAACTACCTCTTTAGCATATTCAGCGACAACTGGATCGCCAAACAGTTACTCAATTGATTGGGCAACTATAGCTGACCAAGGAGCAACAACTTTTGCATTTACTTCTGGGGCAGGCAGCATAAATAATATAAATATACCTGCAAATACACCTGCTGGAACTTATAGTGGTGTAATGACAATTTCGACAGTAAATGGATGTTTGGCAACACAAGCGGTTTCTTTAACAATCAATGCTGTCCCAACTATAACAACATCAGGAACGTTTACTCCAGTTTGTCAAAGTTCATCAGCTCAAACAACTTCTTTGGCTTATACAGCAACAACTAATTCGCCAATAAGTTATTCGATTGATTGGATTGCTTTAACAGATCAAGGAACTACACCTTTCGTTTTTAGCTCAGGATCAGGAAACATTGTAAATGTAAATGTTCCAGCAAATACGGCAGCTGGAACTTATAATGGGGTTATGACAATTGTAACGGCAAATGGATGTCCAGCAAATCAAGCAGTTTCTTTAACTGTAAATGCTGTTTCTGCTGCGCCAACGGCTTCAGCAACACAACAGCCAAGCTGCCAGAATAATTCTGGTATAATAACCGTGACATCACCAGCATCTGGAACAGGTTATTCTTATAGTATTGATGGAGTAGATTTTAGTAATACTTCGGGAATATTTACAGGTTTAGCGGCGGGTTCTTATACGGTAAAAGTGAAAAATAATGCATCAGGTTGCGAATCGCCGTCGACACCAATTGTTATTAATCCATTAATTAGTAAAGTTTGGAATGGAAATGTAGATGCCAGTTGGGGAAATGCCGCGAACTGGACTCCAGCTGGAGTTCCTCTTGCTTCAGACTGTGTTGAAATTCCAGATGTAGCAACCAATCCAATTATTTCTGGAACAGATGGAACTTTTTTTGCTAATAGAATAACTATTGAGAATAATGGTTATTTAGTAGTAGAAAGCACTAATACACTTACAGTAACAAATGAAGTGAATGTAGTAGGAAATGGAGTTTTTATTTTTGAAAACAATTCTAGTTTAGTTCAGATTTCAGATGCAGTAAATACTGGAAATATTATCTATAGAAGAAATACAAAACCGGTTAGACGTTATGATCTTACCTATTGGTCTTCTCCGATAACTCGTGTGCCAGCGTTTACTTTACATGATTTGTCACCAAATACACTTTATGACAAATTTTATAAATATGATCCAGTAGCAAGATGGATAATAAATTATAATGGAACTCAAGAGATGGTTAAAGGAAATGGATACAATGTTAGAGCTCCTCAAATTTATGATATAAATTCAACTCAAATCTATACAGCTGAATTTGTTGGAGTGCCTAATAATGGAACTATTTCAGGGCCAGCTGCAGTAGCAGAAAAATCTAATTTATTTGGAAATCCATATCCATCAGCAATTTATGCAGATCAGTTTATACATGATAACGCAGCTAATATCTATGGGACTTTATATTTTTGGACACATAATACACCTCCAAGTGCAAGTCCAGGATCTAACGTTTATTCTTATAGCAATGATGATTTTGCGATTTATAATCTTTCAGGAGAAACAACAGTTGGCGGATTAACAGGTGTAGGCGCAACCACTCCTGGAAATCAAGAAGCACCTTCGGGTTACATAGCGGCTGGACAAGGATTTTTTGCAAAAGCAAGAACCAATCAAAGCGTTGTTTTTACAAACTCAATGCGTGTCCCGGGTCGTAATACTCAATTTTATAAATCTTCGGCTGTAACGGCAATCGAAAGGCATCGTGTGTGGTTAAATATGACCAATACACAAGGCGCTTTTAAACAATTGCTAATAGGTTATGCCGCTGGAGCAACAAATTCTTGGGATAATAATTTCGATGCATTATCTATGGATGCAAATCCTTACCTAGATTTTTACAGTATTAATGAAGGTAAAAAACTCGTAATTCAAGGTCGTGCACTTCCTTTTGTTGTAACAGATACTGTTACTTTAGGATATAGATCGGCGATTGAAGGAGATTTCACAATTGCAATACACAATAGCGACGGTAATTTGAGTACCCAAGACATCTATCTTGAAGATAAGACAGCAAATATTATACATAATCTTAGATCTGGTGGCTACACATTTTCGACAACTACAGGAGTTTTTCCTGATCGTTTTATGTTGCGATATATTAATCCTGAAATTGTTTTAGGTAATGATGATTTTGAAGGTTCTGATAGCAGAATTATAGTTTCTGTAAGAGATAAAAATATAAAATTACAGTCTGCTTTAGATCAAGAAAATCTCCAAGAAACTGCTATTTATGATGCTGGAGGAAAATTGTTATATCAAAAGAAAGGCATTAATAATAGGGAATGGACAATTACAAATTTCCAATCGGGACCTCAGGTCTTGCTCTTAAAAATAACTACGGAGGACGGGAAGATTGTCTCGAAAAAAATAATTTTCCAATAATAAAAAAAGCGGTTGAGAATTTTAAAACTCAACCGCTTTTTTATTTAATTAAAATGTACGCTGCAAATTTTCGTGTGTATTTGTAATCGCTTTTTCATTTTTATAGTCAATCCATTTTTGACCTTGAATTTTTCGCATCATAATATCAAAGTGACGCATAATGAAAACATTGTATGCGGCTTTTGATAAATTGACTATGTTTTTTGGAAACGAACGCAGACTCATTGAAAATCCCGGCGTTAAATATTTCATGTAATGCCAATAACCTTCAGGCATATAAAGCATTTCTCCATGTTTCAGATTAGTAATGTAACCTTCTATATTTTTAAGTGCGGGGAATTTTTCGTAATCAGGATTATCAAAATCGATGTCTTCTCGCGAAATCAAAGCGTGAGGTACTTTATACATAAATTTTGACTGACTAGGAGCAAAAATCATACATTGTTTTTCTCCATGAAAATGGAAATGAAGAATGTTCGAATAGTCAATATCATAATGCATAAAAACCTTCGAATTTTCTCCGCCAAAAAACAACATTGGCATTTGCTTCACTAGTTTTAAGCCAATATCTGGCCATAAAAAGTCGTCTTTTAATGATGGAACTTCTTTCATTAAATTATAAAGAAAAATACGGTAGTTGGTTGGCTTTTCTTCCAGCAATTCGATATAATCGCTCATTTTCATTGTGGTATGAGCCTCATTAAATCCGTCTTCGTGATTTACAGGCCTGTCGTCATACAATGGAACGATCAAATCTCCTGCGATTTCTTTCATATAAGATAATTTCCATTTGCTATAAGCTGGCCAATCTTCGGTCAATTCTTCGATAACAACAGGAATTTGTTTTTTTACATATTGGGAAACAAAATCAGCTTTTGAGATTTTTTTCACCCTTTCAATTTGATTTAACTTCATTTTACTAAAAAAAAATTGCTTATAACTCTGTATGTTATAAGCAATTTAAAAATATTTAATGAGATTAATGAACTCTTTTAGCTAAAATTTTGATGTAATCGAATTTTAAAAGAGTTAATCTGAGAATTTAAAAATATCAATCTGCAGCCAATTTATTATTCCAATAAAGCATCATCATCAAAGTAACAATTACTGATGAAGCGATTCCTTCAAACAATAAACAAATACAGTAAGTTGGTACTGATGGATTTCCTCCAAACAAAAATGTTTCAGATAAAGTTTTTACATAGGCATCTCCGCCTCGAGCATAGCTATAAACCAAAAGGCCAAATACACTCATACATACACCAACTACAGAAGTAGTCATGGCAGAAACAGCATTAGATACAAAATTGGTTTCTCCTTCATGAATGTTCATCTGCATTGTCCTGTTAACACCATAGAATATAAAGAAAACGTTGAGTACTCTTAAATAAAACAAATCTGCTAAACCTAATACATTCATCAATAAAAAATAAATGCCAATTCCGAGAAAAATCAAAAACCCGTTGGTAATTTCTTTAGGTAGTTTCATAGTGGTTATTTTTTAAGAAGTTAATAGTAAATATTTGAAAAACAGTGTTCTATCAAATTTACTAAAAAAATAACTACGATGATTTAAAAACAGTAAAAACTATGCGGTCAGATTTTTTAAAGAAGAATTTATAAAGGCCAAAGATTCAGTTTGATCTTGGTTAAGCTGAGCTTTTAAAGCATCTAATGAACCAAATTTTTGTTCTTCACGAATATAGTGCAGAAGCGAAACCTCAATACTTTGATCGTAAATATCTTTGTCAAAATTAAAAAGATGAACTTCAATGGTTTGCTTTTCACCGCTAACAGTTGGATTAAAACCAATATTCATCATACCATAAACCGTTTCTTGATTTACAATTGCTTTTACAACATAAACACCAATTTTCGGTATCAATTTGTAATCTTCTTCAATGTGAATATTAGCAGTAGGAAAACCAATTGTTCTTCCAAGTTGTTTTCCTTTTACCACACTTCCGTTCAAGAAATAAGTGTATCCTAAATATTCGTTTGCCAAAGCCATGTTGCCCTCGTTCAAAGCTTTTCTGATTTTGGTAGAACTAACAGAAACATCTTGAATTTCTTCGGCTGAAATTTGTTCTACTTCAAAACCATATTCGATTCCGAAAGCAATTAAATCGTCAATATTTGCAGTTCGATTACGGCCAAAACGATGATCATGCCCAATAATGATTTTTTGAATCTGAAATTTTTCTACCAAAATAGTACGCACAAATTCTTCGGCAGTAAGTCTTGAGAAACTTTCGTTAAAAGGATGAACAATTAAGTTTTCAATCCCGGTAGCTTCCAAAAGTTTTACTTTTTCATCAATGGTATTCAGTAATCTTATTTCAGATTTTTCTTGAAGAACCATTCTTGGATGCGGAAAAAAAGTAAGAACCAAACTTTCGTATTTTCCGTTTTCAGTATTTTGTGTAATTCGTTCCAGAATTTTTTTGTGACCAATATGCACGCCGTCAAAAGTGCCAAGAGTTAAAATTGTTTTCTTGGTCGACTGAAAATCGTTTATAGAATGAAAGAGCTTCAAAACAAATTATTTAAGATGCTGCAAATTTATAATATTCTCTTTTAAATTTAATACTATCCTAAATCGAATTTTACTTGTAGTATAATTTCTTTTTGCAAAAATAACATGACTCGTCGATGAAAAAGTATTAATTGTCGTATATATGTTATGATTTTAAATTAATTGAATTAATTTTGATATTATATCCCAGAAAAATGAAAAAAAATTTACTTTATATATCTTTTGTTTTTTGCTGTCTGAGCGCTAATGCTCAAAGCGATATCTTGTGGCAGAAAGTTACTTCTTCTTCGCTTTCGCGAAAAGCCAACACTTCTGATTCGGGTAAATTATATTATAAATTAAATGCCGATCTTCTTAGTTCAAAACTTGCTTCGGCATCAAGTAAAACGGCAAAAAGCACCACATCAGAAATTACTATTCCTAATACTGATGGAAATTTGGAGCGTTTTTCGGTTTGGGAATCTTCAAATTTTAATCCAGAATTGCAAGCAAAATATCCTGAAATTAGAGCTTATGAAGGAAGAGGGATAGACGATAAAAATGCTAAAATATATTTTAGTGTTGCACCAATTGGAATGCAGACAATGGTATTTCGCGTTGCTAAACCAACAGAATATATTGAACAAAATCAAGAAGACAAATCGGAGTATGTTTTGTTTAAATCAACAGACAATGCAGGATCAAAAATGCTTTTAGATTGTAAAACATCTAATTTAGTTTCAGAAAAAAAATCTTCTTCTACCGCAAAAACAGCTTCAAATACTAAACAATTAAAAACATTTCGTTTAGCTCTATCTTGTACTCACCAATATGCAGCATTTTTTGGAGGGACAAAAGCTGCAGCATTGGCAGGAATGAACGCAACATTAACTAGAGTAAATGGAGTTTTTGATAGAGACCTTTCTGTAAAATTAGTTTTAATTGCTAATAATGATGCGATTATTTACATAGATGCAGCGACAGATCCGTATTCTAGTCCTGCAGTTGGAACAGCAGATCCAGGAGGAACTTGGGGACAAGAAGTTCAAACAACTTTAACGAACGTAATTGGAAATGCAAATTATGATATTGGGCATTTATTTGGAGGTTCTGGCGGTGGCGGAAATGCAAATTGTATAGGCTGTGTTTGCGAAAACCCAACTTCAAATGAACCTTTGGCAAAAGGAAGCGCTTATACCTCGCCAGCAGATGCAATACCTCAGGGCGATACATTTGATATTGATTTTGTTGCGCACGAAATGGGCCATCAGCTTGGAGGAACCCATACATTTTCTCATTCAGGCGAAGGAACAGGAACGCAATACGAGCCAGGAAGTGGTTCAACAATTATGGGATATGCTGGTGTTACAAGAAATTATGATGTGCAAAGTAACTCAGACGATTATTTCTCTTATGGAAGTATCAATCAAATACAAAATAATTTAGCTGGAAAAACCTGTCCGGTAACAACCGCAATTGCTAATAATCCTCCTTCGATTAGTGCAGGAGAAAATTATACGATTCCAATTAGTACACCTTTTATTTTAACAGGAACAGGATCGGATCCTGAGAATAATGATATTACTTATACTTGGGAACAATTTGACAGTGCGACAACAGCTTTTGGAGCAAATAGTATTGCTTATCCAACAAAGCCAGACGGACCAATGTTTAGATCTTTTGCACCAACAACTTCTCCAGTTCGTTATATGCCAGCATTAAGTTCTGTGCTAAATAATCAATTAACAACAACTTGGGAATCTGTATCTTCAATTGCAAAAACAATGAATTTTACTTTGACAGGAAGAGATAATGCCCCAGAAGGACCACAAACTAGCACAGATGCAATGGTTGTAACGGTAAGTGCTTCTGCAGGACCATTCGCTGTGACTTCACAAAATACCGAAAATATTGGCTGGGCAAAAGGCTCGACGCAAACTGTTACTTGGAGTGTAAATAATACAAATACACTTCAAGGGTCTTCAGAGGTTAATATAAAATTATCATTAGACGGAGGTTTGACATTTCCTGTCACTTTAGCTGCTAGTACACCAAATGACGGTTCTGAGACAGTATTGATTCCAACAGGTATTGATGCTTCTACAAATTGCAGACTTATGATACAGCCCGTAAATAATATTTATTATGCTCTTAATAGTTTACCTTTTGCTGTAGGATATTCTGTTTCAACTAGCTGTTCGACTTATAATTTTGATGGTGGTTATTCAATTGGTACAAGTTCATCTTATGTTACCAAAACGGTTACAGTGCCAGCTTCAGAAGGAACTATTTCAGATGTAAATGTTTCGGTTAATGTTACTCATGAAAGATTTCAAGATCTGGAAATGCAGATTGTAAGTCCAAGTGGAACAGTAGTTTCTTTATTTAATAAAAGTTGCGGAAGCACAAATTCGACGCTAACACTTCAATTTGATGACAGCGGAAATGCTTTAAATTGTAGCACAACAACGAGCCAAATTGTAATTCCTGCTAGCGCTTTAAGTGCTTTTAATGGAGAAGACCCTCAAGGCAATTGGACTTTTAGAGTTCGTGATGCTGTCGTTGGTATGTTTGGAACTATAAATTCGGCGTCAGTAAATATTTGCAATAAAACATTTACACTAGGAGATACAGATTTCGAAAATATGGATTTTGCTTTATATCCAAATCCAAACAAAGGGTTGTTTACAATTCAATGTAAGAGAGACACATTAAAAGAAATTAAAGTGTATGTGCATGATATTTTAGGAAAATATGTTTACAGCAATACTTTTTCAGGTGCAGGATATTTTATTCAAGATATTCAATTAGTAAATGTACCGGCTGGAGTTTATCTAGTTACCGTAGCAGATGGAGAAAGAAGAACAGTCAAAAAAATAATTATCAATTAACGATTTTTAAAAGTCAATTTTTAAAATCCAAATTCCAATACTTAGTTGGAATTTGGATTTTTTTATTTGGAATTTTATTCTAAGAGTTTGCCATTGCCATACAAATTATACTGATTTTGACACCTGGAATTTTTAATAAAGCTCGTGAGCAAGCCTCAATTGTTGCGCCTGTTGTAAGTACATCATCGACAATTAGGAAATGTTTGTTGTAATTGGTTTCATTAAATTTGACATCAAAAATGTTTTCGATATTTTCAGATCTTCCTAAAAGATTCTTTTTAGATTGCGTTTTAGAATATACTTTTCGAATTAATAAGTTTTCATCAAAAGGAATTTCAAAACCCGATGCAATTGCTTTTCCAAAAGTGGTTACTTGGTTATAACCTCGTTCTTTAAATTTCTTTTTATGGAGTGGAACGGGAATTACAGCATCAAAAGGAATTTCCATTTGGAGTTCTTTTAAATCTTCAACATACCATTGCCCTAAAACAGTTCCAATTTCTTGATGGCCTTTGTATTTTAAGTTGTGAATAAGCTCCTGGACCATTCCCTTTTTATTAAAATACAAAAATGCCGAAGCAAATTGAATATCGACCTTGCCGTAAAACTTTTTTACTGCTTCATTTTTTGGGTTCAAATGATATTGAGTAAGAGGCATTTCGTGTCGACAGATTGTACAGAAAACATTTTCATTTTGAAGTAAAATTCCACGACAACCATCACAGACTTTTGGGAAAAAGAGATTTATTAGATAATTAATCACAAAAAGAAAGATTTTATTTACAAAAGTAACAAAATCAATACTTCAATCTTTATTATTTTTCTTTTTTTTAAAGGTACTTTTTATATTTTTGCATCACTATGGCAAAACAAGAAGATATATTTAAGAATGTGGTTTCGCACGCAAAAGAGTACGGATTTATTTTTCCGTCAAGCGAAGTTTACGATGGTTTAAGTGCTGTATACGATTACGCACAAAACGGTGTCGAATTAAAAAAGAATATCCGTGAATATT
>Ga0160502_100564_pt1 | contig 20423 bp, 20 predicted proteins | sample DIDnMG_14_FD_108237 | JGI IMG/M metagenome (GOLD analysis project Ga0160502, IMG submission 108237) | Enriched soil microbial communities from UW Madison campus, WI, USA - DID2933_E24_Xylan MG | ecosystem: Environmental > Terrestrial > Soil > Unclassified | place: USA: Madison, Wisconsin... | reverse complement strand
GGCCATCCGTGGTGGAAAACGATTGGTTGTCCTGTTCCCCAGTCTTTGTAATAAATCTGTGTTCCGTCTTTTACTGTAAATGTGCTCATGGTTTTTGATTTTAATATTAATTTGTTTTATATTTTTAATTTAAATTGGCTTTTAAGTTTAAAAATTAAACTTATAACTTGTTTTATGTTTTATTTTGTTTGATTATGATGCAAATATATTACGGAATGAAATCTGCATCGATTAATCTAGATTAAGAAGTGATTTTTTTATGGATTTTGATTACTGGTGCACGTGCAAGTTGAAATATTTTGGATGTTTTCATGATTCGCATTTTAAATTAATATGTGATGCCAAACATTAGCCAATTAACGTGCCTTTATCTTTAAGGCCTTTGTTTTAAAGGAATTGCCAATTTTTGAAGTTTTTTAAATCTACGATATATCGTTATTTTATGATCGATTCGTTTTTTATAAATAAGATATTTTTATCTTTTATTAAATAAAAAATCCTGTTTCGTTAAAATAAATACAAAATTGTATGTACTTTTGTGGGCGAATATTTAAACAAACAGTTGAAAAGGTTAATCATAATAGCGCTTTCTATTTTAATTCTGTCGCCCTCTTTTGGCAGTCTGTTTGTTTATGCTTCATTCAAAATCAACCAGAAAGAAATTGCTAAAACGATTTGCGTTCAGCGTAAACAAGCTTTTAACAGTTGTAATGGTCGATGTGAACTTCAAAAAAGCATCAAAAAATATTCTGATAACGAACGAAAAATGCAAGACAGCTTAAAAGATAAATTAGAGCTTGTTTATGTTCAAAATGCTACTGAAATTAATTTTAGTGTAATTCCAGTTATCGAATCAAAAGATAATTCTTCCATTTTATTTGAAAAGAAACCAATCGGGGCTTCTAATCTTACTTTTCATCCTCCTCTCTACGCAGTTTAGAGGTTAAATTCTATTTCTTTATAAAATTCCAATTTTTTGAAATTCTAAATTCCAAACGATTTTGTTTGATGTCTTAGCTTGGATTTAAATTCCAAGTTTGAAAAAGAATTGCGTAATTTTTCTGAAACTGATTTTAATCATCTTTTGTAATTGAAGAGCAAATTAAATTGCACCTTTATTTACGTTGCCATTTTCTTGGCTATTTCACAGTACTTTAGCTTTTTTTGTTATTCAAAAAATTATAGCTGAGCGCTAAATTTTAAATTTTTCTTATAACATTCATCAAAATGAAATCTCTTATTTATGGGATAATCGCATTGTTTGTGGTTACTTCCTGCACAATTGATAAAACAGATTACAACACTGAAATTGGTTCTGAAGTTCCTGATAATTATGAATTTAAAGAAGCAGTTTCGTTTACTAGCGGTAATTACAAAATAAGCATAGATGCCTTAAACGGAACATTTTATAAAGGATATAATGAGCTTCATCTAAAAATTGTAAATACACAAAACAATCAAGATGTAACTACTTCTGCCGTAACTTTTTTACCTATTATGAGTAATGCTGACGGAAGTAAAAGTTCATGTCCGCATGAGTATAATGTTGCGTATGATTCTGCTAATAAATATTATAGCGGGTATTCGGTTTTTACTGGCGAAAGCACAACTACTGCGAGCTGGAAGTTGTACATCAGTTTTACAGTTGATAATCTGGCATACGAAATAAATAAAGATATTTCTGTTGAAAAACAAAGCAATAAAAATCTGAATATGACTGCTTTTACAGGAAAAGATGATGAACAATATATTATTGCTTTGATTTCACCTCAAAAGCCAACGGTTTCTGAAAACCCATTAGTTGCGGGAGTTTATAAATACAATAAACCAACAACTCCTGCCGGCACTTTTCCAGATCCAACTCAATTTTCTTATTCAGAAGTTGCTGGATATACTTTAAAGTTAGATCCGAGAATGCCAGAAGCATCAATGGGAAATCATTCTTCGCCAAATAATAAAGATTTAACGCAGCAAGATGATGGTTTGTATCATGGTGTTGTCAATTATACAATGACAGGAAACTGGACATTGAATTTAATTATGATGAATCAAAATGGGTTAATCTTAAAAGGAACAGTTGTTCCAACGGATTTTACGCCTGGAGTTGAAGGCGTGAAAAGTGAACTTTATATCGATACTTTATTCTAATAGCATGAAATATATTATAATGCTGCTTTTTTTGGGAATGTCTGTAATGGCTCAAAATCCGCATGCACATCACGACAGCATCAAAAACTTAGAAGAAGTTACAGTAAAAAACGCAACCAAAAAGAAAATTGAAACAGAAATGAAAATGGCTGTTTCTGTTGATGAATTTTTATCATCTTCGGATAATATCAGTTTTATAAAACGCGGCGCTTATGCTTGGGAGCCTTTATTAAACAATATGAGTACAGAACGTTCGACGGTTACAATTGACGGAATGCATGTTTTTGGCGCTTGTACAGATAAAATGGACCCAATTACGTCTTATGTTGAAAGCAATAATCTTGCAGCAATTGATATTAAATCGGGGCAAGAAGGAAGTCTTCATGGTGCGACCGTTGCGGGAAGTATTGATTTGCGAAGAAAAAGTACGCCGTTTGGTCTTCAGAAAAAATGGAATGGTGCGTATCAAACAGGTTTCGAATTCAATAATAAACAGTTTTTCAACTTAGGAAATATTTCTTATTCGGGAACTAAATTTGTTGCCGACGGAAGTATTTCGTATCGAACAGCAGATAATTATCATGACGGAAATAACGATGAAGTAAAGCATTCGCAGTACAATAAATTCAATACTTCGCTAGGTTTAGCTTATAAAACCAGTGATTTATCATCCGTTAGATTAGATGCTATTTTTGATATGGCAAAAGATGTTGGTTTCCCTGCATTACCTATGGATTTGTGGCTTTCGAGAGCGCTAATTACTTCGGCTTCATACAAACAATTGTTTGAAGAAGGCTTGGTTCGAGTTGTCGATACTAAAATTTACTTCAATGCAATTGAACATTATATGGACGATACGACTCGTCCAGAAAATTTGGTTCACATGGATATGCCGGGCTGGAGTACAACTTACGGATTGGTTTCGAAAGCAAATTTGAAAAGAAATAATTATTCTTCTGAAATTCAATTAAATGCTTACGATAATTTGTCTATCGCAGAAATGCGTATGTATCCGCAAGATCGTAGCGAAAGAACCATGTTTGCGTACAGCTGGCCTTGGGTTACGACTCGTTTTGCTGGACTTTCTATGAATAATTCTTGGGATCTTTCAGATAAAAGTCAGTTGAATTTGGGCGGTTCTTTGGGAGTGAATTATAATTATTCTAAATATGCAGAATTCAACTGGATTTTTCATCCTGGCGCGCCTCAGGAAAAAACGAGATTTTTACCAAGTATCAATGCTGGCTATAACTTAAATATTGATCATTTTAATTTTTCTGTTGGAACTGGTTATGGCCATAGAGCGCCTTCTGTTTCTGAAGGTTACGGTTATTACATTTATAATAGTTTTGATCGTTACGATTACATTGGAGATCCGAATCTTAAAAATGAAATTTCGTATGAAGGAAATGCAAGTGCAGGTTTTAAAAACGAAAAATTTAGCATTCAAGGAAAAATAAACTATTTCTACATTCAGAATTATATTATTGGTAGAATCTTAAGCATGGGAAGCCCGATGAATTATCAATCGGTTGGTGTAAAAGGTTATACTTCATTAGATTATGCAACACTTTTAAATATGTCGGCGAATGTGAGTTACGATATTTTAGAACATTTGCATTGGAAAGGAACGCTGACTTACGCAAGAGGAATGGATGATAAAGGAGGAAATCTGCCTTTTATTCGTCCGTTGAGTTATTTGACTTCACTTCATTATATGTATAAGAATTTTGGAATCCAGACTTCTGTAAATGGTGATTTTGAACAAATTAATTACAGTCCAGAATATGGCGAAGATCTAACAGGAGCTTATACCATTTGGAACATTTCTGCTGATTATTCTTTTAAAATCAATAAAGTAAGAAGTACAATTCAAGTTGGAGCAGAGAATTTATTAAATGAATATTACAGCACTTATGCAGATTGGGGAAATATTCCAAGAATGGGACGTAATATTTTCACGTCTTTAAAATTGAATTTCTAATCTAAAATTCATAAAAATTAAATTTAAACACATAGAAACATAGTTTTCTTGATGTTGAAAAGAAAAAAGAAAGAAACTAGTTTCTAACACATAGTTCTATGATTATTATTAGAAGTGAAACGCCTTTTATAAATTCCTAAAAGCTATGTTTCTATGTGTTAAAAATAATTATGCCAATTAGGTAAAGAAAAAAAATGAAAAAAGTTTTTAGTATCGCGATGACTATTTTGTTCTTGCTGGTTTCTTTCCAGCAGGCGCTTATCGTTGTGCACTTTAAGCTGAATCAGAATGCCATAGAAAAAGAGTTTTGTGTCAATAAAGCCAAGCCAGAACTGCAATGTCATGGTAAATGTCATTTAAAGAAAGAATTGCAGGAGAATGAAAAAAACTCTGATTTGGAATTAAGAAGTATTGGTAAAAAGATTGATATCGCTTTAATTTCAAATATCGAATTTGCTGTTTTTATTTCGAAAGAGATTAACTCTAATAAAACCTCAATTTATAAAGAATCAAGTTTATTAGAACCATGTCTTGAAATTTTTGTACCGCCGCCTATTTTATAATTATTCCTTGTCAATAAATTAAAATAGAATACAATACAAAAATTAAAATCATATAATGGAAACTATAAAAAAATACCTTTTATTATCAGCAGTTGCTTTGGCATTTGTATCATGTTCAGACAGTGATGATAATCCAGCAGCAAACAATGTAACGTTAGAATTCAATAATACATTTAAGAACACTACAATTGTTTTAGGAGATGCGACTTCAGCTTCTGCTACTACAAATACTTCAGCAGCTGGACAAGTTCATCATTTTTCGGAAGTAAAGTATGTAATCAGTAATATCCGTCTTATTAAAGATGATGGAACTGAAGTGCCTTACAATGTAAATGACTTAGATAAAGGCGCGACTGTAATTGATCAGGCAAAAGCAGAATCTTTAAGTTATGTTTTGAGCAATGTGCCATCTGCAACTTACAAGCAGATTAAATTTGGTTTAGGTATCAAAACGGAGCAAAACACTTTAGATCAGGCAAGATTTCCTAAATTTTATGCAGCAGCAGGAGCTAATGATACTGCTATGATGTGGGAATGGGGAACAGGATACCGTTTTACAAAAGTGGAAGGTTTCTATGATACTGATAATAAAGCAATGTCTATTCATACAGGAAGCACTGTTGAAGGAACTGAAGGCGCTTATACTCAAGGTGTAAATGCTTATAGAGATATCACTTTAAATCTTACTACAAATGCAGTTGTTGGAAGTAAAGCTCCAAAAATCAAAATAAAAGCAGATTTTGATAAACTTTTGAGCGGAGCAACTAACACCATTACGCTATCAACTGGAACTGGAATGAGCGATAATGCTACTCCAAATGTTCATACTGCGGCGCAAATGGTAAAATTTGTTGATAATCTAGGAGGAAACGGATCTAGCGATATTACAGGAATGTTTTCTGTGACGAGTGTAGAAAACTAAAAACATATTTCGGAGCCGTCTGAATTTAAAAGACGGCTCTATTTTAAATTCATTTAAAATGAAAAAAATAGCTGGTTTCATATTCATTGCATTGTTATTCATTTCATGTAATAACGATTCTGAAATGATTTCTTACGATAATCCTGAACTTTCTTTAAATATTCCTGCCGATTTTCCAGAGCTGAATACGTATGTGAGTTTAAATAAACCTACTAAATACGGTGTAGAACTAGGTGAAAAACTTTTTACTGAAAAAAGATTTAGTGCAGACAATACTATTTCTTGTTCAAGCTGTCATATTCAGGCGAATGCATTCGCAGATCATAACCCGCAAGCCATTGGAATTGAAGGAAGAGTTGGTCTTAGAAATGCACCATCACTTCAAAATTTAATGTTTTTAAAGTTTTTTAATTGGGATGGAAGCAAACTGCAGTTGGAAACGCAACCTTTAGTTCCTATTATTACGCACGAAGAAATGGATTCTTCAATTTTGGAAGTTATTGAAAAAATCAAAGATGATGCTTCTTATAAAGATTTGTTTAAAAAGACATTTGGAGATGAGGAAATTACGCCAGACAGAATTTATAAAAGTATTGCACAATTTGAATACACCTTAATTTCGGCCAATAGCAAATACGATAAAATAAAACGTAAAGAAGGACCATCTTTTACAGAAAGTGAAGCGGCCGGTTATGCAACGTTTCAGCAAAAATGCGCAAGTTGTCATAGCACAGAATTGTTTACAGATCAAAGTTTTAGAAATATCGGTTTTCCTTTAAATACAAATACCAATGAAGCGGGTAGAGGAAGAGTTACAGGAATTGCTGCTGATTTTATGAGTTTCCGAGTTCCGACTTTAAGAAACATTGAATATACAGCTCCGTATGGAAGTTTTGGTCAGTTTGCAACACTCAAATCTGTTTTGGATTATTTTGATAGTGGCGTTCTGGAAGCAGAGAATTTGGATCCGATTTTTAAGAATAATGGTAACAGAATTCCACTTACAGAGCAGGAAAAAGAGAACTTGATTGCATTTATGAAAACCTTAAGCGATCAGCAATTTATAGGCAATTAATTTGGAAAGGCTTGATTTTTCTAGCTTTTCCTATTCTTTTTGTAAAGGCGAAAATGTTTATAAAGTGTTGATAAATAATGCATTGTGAGTAGTGTTAAAATCTGATTTCGATAGATTAAATGTTTTAAATTTATAATTATATGATAGTTAACTATTTAAAAATATTTGAATATGGAAAGAGCTATAAAACTACAGGTTCGCAAAGAACTAGACGGAAAGCAAGAAGTAAATATTATTAAACTTAAAGGCAGTTTAATTACAAAAGGTTATACAGAAATTATCCATATTAGCGACAAGGATGATGAATTTTACATCAACTCGTTTGCAACTAGAAATGAAGCACGCAATGAAGTAAAAGAATTTATTCTGGATTTTATAAACAAAGAAAATTTAAGCAATACAATTAGCGTTCTAGCATAATAGAATTGTAATGCTTAAAATTGCGGTGAAGCTTAAACTGCAGTTGTAAAACTTATATTTTGATCCAGAAAAAGATGCTGATCTTTTGCAATATCCTCTGGTTTTTCGTCCCAATCTCCCCAATCTCCTACATAAGTTTTACGAAAAATTAATTCATCATTATCTTCGTTGCAAGCCATAGTTCGGTTTGTAAGAGTTTCATGGAATTCGCTGAAATTTATATCTATATTTTTCATGGCCTGATCATTTTATGATTTGAGGCTTCAAAGTTAAAAAAAGAGCAGCTTGCATTTGTTATATTTAAATATTCAAATGTTATTTAATTCACACGTATGTTGTTGAAATTGAGTTTTATAAAAAAATGCTAAACAAAAATAGGTTTAGCATTTTACTTCTGATTGGTCTGTTTTTCTCTTCAAACATCTTCCTCGAGGTTCATCACCTTCTTGAAGTATGATTTCGGAATGCAGAAATTGAACAGCATCTGCAGAGCCTTTTACTTTTACAGCACTGCGTTCTATCATTTCTTCTTCAAATTCATTTAAAACGCTTTCTCTCAATCCAATTTGTCTCCATTTTGATCGAGTATTACAGCCTTTAGAAATTTTTCTAGCCAATTTTAAAGCATCGAGTAATGCTTGATTGGCACCTTGACCTTTAAAAGGACTCATCGGGTGTGCCGCATCTCCAATCAAAGTAATGTTTTTATTTTTTGCCAGTAAATCCAAACTTAATAATTCACGGTCGTAAACTGGATATCCAGAAATTAAGTTTTCGTCTGTAGCACTTAAAATCTGCGGAATTGGATTGTGCCATTGTGTTCTTCGGCAAGCTTCTTCTTTTAGTGCTTTTGGTCCTTTTGAACTTAATTCTTTAGCTTCTTCTTCAGACATTGGAAAACTCAACTGCCACATTACAGAATCTGCGGTATAAGGCATTATGTAAATTCGTTCGTTTCCATTAGCAGTTTGAAAAACTGTTGCAGAATCTAAAAGCGAGCTATCATGACCTTCTAGAGCACTTAAAGGACAAATTCCTAATATAACAATACAATCTAAATAACGCAAAGGCGTTTGGTCTTCGCCAATTATTAGCTTTCGAACAGCACTTCGAATGCCATCTGCGCCTACAACAAGATCGGCTTTTGAAGTTTTTGTTTCTCCATTTACCTGAAAAGTTAATTCTGCACCTTCTTCAATTTCTTCAAGATTTATAAGCTGATGTCCCCATTGTATTGTATTATTTCCGCCAAGTTGTTCAAGAAGAGCTAAGCGAAGAGATTGCCGCGCAATATGTATGTTGGTACGTTTTGCTAGTGTTTTATTTTCAGACTCCAACCATTTTCTAGTTCCCCATTCACCCAATATTTTTCCTTCTGTGTTATGAATTATATGTTTTGTCGAAATTACGCCGTCTAAAGATGTAATTCCTAAACCTTTCATGGCTTTGCTTGCTTGCTGTAAAGTAAGTCCGTAGCCTTGTGACCTAGCTTCGAAGTGGTTATCGCGTTCATAAATCGTAAATGGAATTCCGCGGTGCAAACAGGCAACAGCTAACGCAACACCACCTATACCGGCACCAATAATGGCAACATGCGGTTTAGTGAGATCGGGTTCAAGAAATTTTTCAGATTGCATTAATCCAGAGCCAGAACAATTTGTGCACAAATGCAGATGCGCCTTAGGACGTATCGGAGCAGTATTGCTCTGCTTGTTCTCATATAAAGCCAATTCCGTCTTATAAAGACGTTGCGCTTTTTTACTGAGTCCGCGATTTATTTTGCCCTGTCCCTGGCATTCATGGCATATAGTCCACATATTTTGCTGTATAACTTTCTTTATAGAATTGAGGTTGCAAAGTTACGTCAACTATAGCATTTAAACTACTGATTTTCAAAGCTAAAGCATATTTTGTGATAAAATTATAAGTTTTTGAAAGTCAATAATTTATGTTTTATTTATTTGGTTTTTAATTTGATTCTATGAAATTGTCAATATAACGGGTAACCATTTCAGGATATTGATGATGCGGACCATGTCCCGTTTGAGCAATCGTGATTAGAGTTGCTGTAGGGAGTTTTTGGTTAAGTTCGAACCAGTTTTCTGGAGGAAAACAAACTTCATGATTAGCAGAAATAATTAATATTGGAATATTTATCTGCATTAATTTTTCTCTTGCATTATATGGATCATTCCAATAATCATCGTGCGATTTGCCGTAATATTCCCAAAGTTCAGGTTTAACTTTTGGGTCTTTATTTTCTCTTTTATTTATTCTCTTATGGCTTTCTGCGGCTGCATTTCGGCTCGCTTCAGACGCAGGTTCAAAAAATAATATGGTTTCATGTTCTAGGGTATATTCAGGAATATAAGCTGTTTTAATGAAAATTTCTTCTAGAGGATGATTTACTTTTCCGGGAGGTTTGGTTCCAATTAAGATTGTATGGGTAATTCGGTTTGAGAATTCTGTTGTAGCTACTTGTGCTGCCCAGCCGCCTAATGACCATCCGCCCAATATAAATTTGTCAATTTTTAAAGCATCGGCTAAGTCAATGGCATCTTTTCCAAAACCTAAGATAGTTTCATGAGGCGTTCCAGTAGAAGTAGCTAATCCTTTGTAATTAAAAATGATAACTTGGTATTTTTGTGCTAATGCATCTAAAAAAGCGGGATCCCAATCGTCTAAATTACCACGAAATCTGTTACAGAGAATAATAGGCAATCCTTTGCCAATTGATCTATAAGCTATTTTATAATCTTGAATTGAAGCAAATTTAGTTTCAGATTGATCTGCCGTGACCAAAGTATTTTCTTTTTCCATTGTACTAAAATTAAAGTTTTATAATTGTTTCTGATTCCGTTTGCCTTAGTTCCAAATGCCAGACAAAGCTTTTTTCTGAATGTTTTTAGCAAACAAAGGCGTCTCTTCTTTATTATGTGCTTCCAAATTATCTTTCATACCAATACGGATAGTCTCTAATTCTGAAACGCCAGCTGTCGCAAGAAGTTGAGTAAAATGTTCTGTAAGCGAAATCACGACATGATTGGAAAGTTCGCAAGAAGAATCGGATAGTTTCTTAACTTTCAATTCCCATTTAATTATCAAAGAGGTGTGACCAAGAGGAGATAGAGAATCAGAAACTGAATTTACAGCGCAGTGTTCTCTTTTGGAAATATCTTCTATATAATGTTGGATTAGCATATTTCCAGCAATCTGCTCCACATTTATAGACATTCTTAAACCATCTTCTGTTAATGAATTTCCAGCAGCAATATGAGAAGAAGAACATTCTTGGTATTCCTGATCTTTTAATGTAAAAAGCCATTCGGTCAAATTAATAGTTTCCAAAGGCGCATTAATTATAGCTGTTGCAGTACTTTCTGTAAAAGATTCCATAATTTAAGAGTTGATATTATTTATGAATTCGTCTGTAGAAGAAAGAATATGCCCATAATTCGGAAAATTAGTTTCGACTGTAGCTTTGATTTCTTCCCAATTAAAAGCGCCTATTCCATCTTTAATTAATGTGACGTGATAACCTAGTTCGACACCAAATCTTGCTGTAGAATCAATACAAGTATTGGCTCTCATACCCGCAAGAACTATTTGGTCAATATCGTGCTGGCGTAAAAGAAAATCTAAATCGGTATTAGCAAATCCGCTCGCAGTCCAATGATTTTGTGCAATAAGATCGCCTTCTTGCATAATAAGATCAGGATGAAATTCTGCTCCCCAAGAACCTTTTTCAAAAAGAGTAATATTTTTACTTCCTAAATGCGACGGAGCCATAAACTTCCAGTTTATATAATCTCTTATTTGTGTATGGCGATGCGGTGCATAAATAATTTGAATTTTCTTTTCTCTTGCAGCAGTTAATAGCTTTTTGATGTTAGCAACCACTTTATTTCCTTCAACTGTTTCTTTTGTTACAGGATATAATTTTCCTCCTTCAGAAAGAAAATCATTAAATGGATCAATAATGACGATTGCGGTTTTTTGAAGTTGATATAAGCTCATGATTTTAATTTTTAAGTTAAGTTGTTGTATGCTAATAATATGCCAATACGTTTTTGTACTATATTGATTGCTATTTGGCAAGTATTGAAAACCAGAAAGTTGCGATATTTAACGAATTTTCGAAATACAGTAAATGAACGAGATAAAGAAGAGCAGTTTTATTTTATAATTTTCGAAAATGATTATGTAAGTCTGCAGAAAGGATTTGGACTAATTTTATAAAACATTTAAAAACTTAAAATTATGGAATCAAATAATCAAACTCAGAAGAACCCTAATTCCAATCAGAATGGGGGAGATCATCGAAGCGATACCAGAAAACATCAATATAAAGATCATGACGAAGTTTTAACAAATGATGAAAACTACGATGCGGACACTAAAAAGTTCAAAGGAAAAGAACCCGATTTCGATGATCAATTAAATAATGAAGAAAAAAAATAAAACCGAAACGTCTCAAGTTAATTTTTGAGGCGTTTTTTATTTGCTTTTTCTCGTCAAAAACCACTTTTTTTATGAGATGAAAGCGAAGAAGTAAAAAATATGATTGGATTTTTATAGATTTGTAAAAATCTAATACAGTTTCTCAAATAATAATTGAGTAATAATATATAATACAAGGCATGAAATCGGTTACCTCATTTTTTTTACTTTTATTGTTTGTCTATTCCAATTCTTACTCACAGCTGAGTTCAGATAAAATATTTGAAAGTTTTAAACAAGGAGAACGCACAAACTGTTCATCAATTGCTTTCATTAAAGCTTCTTTAAATGTATACGGATTAGATAATCTTTTTGAAAGCGAGAAATTAAACAATGATTCTTATAAGATTAAGCTAAAAAACGATGCAACCTTTAATTTGGATAGCACTGAAATAGTTAAGGCAAGAAAATCGGCAGGTTTTGTTTATATTAAAGATAATTGCGACAGCGAAAGAATTAGAGATTATGCCGTGTTGACTTATGCTGTAATGGCAAAATACATGCAGATTATTGATAAGGAACCAACTTTTGAGAAAGCTTTAGAAGAATTGGAAGAAGGCACCGTATATACACCAACAATCTATAAATACTTAGGATTCAAATTAGGCAAGCAAATTCAAAAATTAAAAAGACAATCTGGAAGTGAATATTGTGGCGTTGTAGCATGGTCAAAAGCTCATGCCGTTTTTGTTTGCGAAGATTTTATGGATTATTATGGAAACAAAAAAAGCATTTGGATCAAATATCCTGGACGTTTTAGAATAATTAAGTCTTAAGTAAAGATCGAATAAAAGCTTGCAAAGCCCTGAAAACACTTATTTATTGGGAATTCGCTGTACTATTTTACTTATCCAGATTAAGTGATTATCATATTTTTGGGAAAAATAAACTATAAAAGTTGCAATTTAAGTTAATTTATATATTTTTGTTTTTATTCAAGAACCAAATCTATATAACAAATGAAGAGTAAGATTTTTTTATTAAGTGTCCTTTTCTTCTTGACGACTGCTGCTGTTTCTGCACAGGCAAAAAATGCACCAAGAAGTATTATTAGTACAACAGCCTTAATCCGTAAATACCATGATCAAAAAGAATTAAGTGGTATGCAAAAAGGAGAGCTTTTAGAATTGTACATTGAGCGTATTAAGGTTTTAGTAAAAACACTTCCTTATATTGCTTTGGTTACTAAACCTGGTGTTACAATGGCAGATTTAGGTATTCCTGATACTAGTGAAAACAAAAAGTTTTTAGATGGACAAGCAGAGGGTACAACAATTTTCTTAGATACTACAGTAGATTTCCAAAGAAAAATGATGCCTTATTCAGATAAAGGAAATCTTATCGCTGCGATTTTATTCTACGAAAACACTTTGAAATCTTTACACGAATTCAACGATTTATAAGAATCTCAAGCATAAAAATTACGAACTCCAAAGTCTTAGACTTTGGAGTTTTTTTTTGAAATAAACTTTCGAGACTATTCTTCAATCATTTCAAACAAAATTCATACACTTCTTTCCGTTGTGCATTCTTTTGTACAATTCTTTTAAAAAGGCTAAAATCACTTTTGAATTCTATGGTTTTAGTATAATTCTTATAAAATAGTTAAAATTACTTCAAAAGCTAACTTATTTGTTTTTAATGCTTTAAACGAATAAAGTTAATTTGCTTAACATTTTTTTTGCAAAAAATTCAATTAAAATTTGGGAACTAAAATTTTTAATATACTTTTGTTCTATCAAATTAGTAGAGTTTAAAAAAAATAAGTTAAAAGCCAGAGATTAAAGACCATATTCCATTTTCATTTTTGAACAAGCGAGAACCACAAAGGCAGTTTAAGCCTCACGAGTTACCACGGTTAAAATTCCTCTCTTTTTAATTCATTGTAAATTTTAATAAATACAATCCTGTATAGGGTTGAAATATTGTATAGGCCAATTTAAATAGTAGTAATCTAAAATCAGTGAAAATGAAAAAACGAATGTGTTGCAGATAAAAAAAAGAAAAACCATCTCTGCGGGAACAGAAATGGTGAAGCTTAAAGAAATTATTATCTCTAAAAGGGAAGCTAGAATGTACTAACCGGTTCTTGGCTTACCTAATTTATTAAACTAAAACAAAGTAATGAAAAAAAAATTAGAAAGATATGCTTGGCTATGTATTTTGTTGATTTCCATAGGAGTTAAATCGCAAGAGACTAAGCCGTTAATCCAGTCTAAACTGGAAGGAACAGTAGTCGATGCTGTTACAAAAGAGCCTATTATTGGAGCTTCTATAAACATTAAAGGAACAACACATGGAGTTGTAACAGATACTGACGGAAATTTTTATTTCCAGACAGGCCAAAAATTCCCTTATACACTTATCGTTAGTTATTTGGGATATAAAAAAGAAGAAGTTGTAGTCAATAAAAATGCAATCGTAATCGAGCTTACTGAAGAACAGAATGCATTATCTGAAGTAGTTGTAACTGCTCTTGGAATTTCAAAAGAAAAGAAATCTTTAGGATATACAACTCAGGCAGTTAAAGGAAAAGAGTTGGCTGAAACAAAAGAAACTAACTTTTTAAACAGCCTTTCTGGTAAAGTAGCTGGTGTACGTATTACGAATTCACAAGGAGATATGGGATCTTCACGTATTATTATTCGTGGGGAAACGTCTATTGCAGGAAACAACCAGCCACTGTTCGTAGTTGATGGTGTTCCAGTAGATAATTCACAATTAAATTTTGGTGGTGCAACTCGTGATTTTAGAAATGCAATTGCCGATTTGAATCCGCAGGATATCGAAACATTAACGGTTTTAAAAGGTCCTAATGCAGCAGCTCTTTACGGATCTCGTGCTGCGCATGGTGTGGTTTTGATTACTACAAAATCAGGAAGAAATCAAAAAGGATTTGGAGTTACTTTCAATACAGGTATCACGATTTCTCAAGTAGCAACTTTACCTTCTTTTCAAAATTCATTTGGACAAGGATCAAACGGAAAATTCAGCTACGTAGATGGTAAAGGAGGCGGAGTTAATGATGGAGTTGATGAAAGCTGGGGACCTAAATTGGACGGACGTCTTATTCCTCAATTTTATTCAAACGGAGAAGCTGTTCCTTTTGTAGCTCATCCTAATAATGTAAGAGACTTTTTTAATAATGGTATTACTTACGATAATAGTATTTCTGTTGCTAAAGCTGATGAAAAATCAGATTTCCGTTTAGGAGCTAATAATCAGAAACAGCTTGGAACAGTACCTAACAGTGAAATAAACAAAACAAACTTCTCTGTTAATGCTAATTACAAAATCTCTGAAAACGTAAAAGTAGGAGTAACAGGAAATTATATTGTTACCAATGCTCCAGCTTTACCTGGAGGACCATCAGGAGGTCGTGCTGCTGGTGTTATGTTACAGTTTCTTTGGTTCGGACGTCAGGTAGATGTTAATCAGCTTAATAAAGATTGGAACACAAACTGGAATAACAGCTACTACAGTAATCCATACTGGAATGCATATTACAATACAACTAGCCAACAGCGTAATCGTTTAATTGGAGATATCCATTTAGAAGCAAAGCTTGCAGACGGACTTAATTTTAGATTCCGCACAGGAGTTGATTACTATAACGACCGTAGAAAATATACCATTAAATACGGTACAAACGGAACGCCTTACGGTTCTTATGCCGAAGATGCTTACACTGTAAACGAGCAGAATACAGAAGGTATTTTCCAATATACAAAAAAGCTTAATGATGATTTTAGTTTAGATGCACTTGCAGGATTTAATATTCGTAATCATAGCGACGCAAACAATTATCAAAAAGCGCCACGTTTGGCTGTACCAGATTTATATACATTAACGAATTCGAGAGATCCTTTAACGTCTTCAAATTCATTGTCTAGATTAAGAGTTTACAGTGCTTACGCTTCAGCTCAGGTTGGATTTAGAAACTATGCTTTCTTAAACGTTACGGCACGTAATGACTGGTCATCAACATTACCAAGCAGCAACCGTTCTTATTTTTATCCTTCTATTAATGGTAGTGTAGTTTTAACAGACGCATTAAATATTAAGAGCAGTACTTTAGATTTCTTAAAAGTTCGCGGTGGATGGTCTGAAGTAGGTAACGATGCAGATCCATATCAATTGTCTACGGTTTACAATTTCCAAACGGCATTTGATGGAAATCCAATTCAAACTTCTTCACAGAGAAAACTTAATGAAAATTTGAAACCAGAAACAACACGTTCTACTGAAGTAGGTCTTGAAGCTTCTTTCTGGAAAAACAGACTTCATTTTGATGTAGCTTATTATAATACAAATAGTTTCGATCAGATTTTGGAGATAAAAACTACGGCATCAAGCGGTTATAATTCACAGTTAATCAATGCAGGTAAAATTAATAACCAAGGTATAGAAGTTCAATTGGATGGAAATCCTATTCAAACTGAGAACTTCAAATGGAATGTAGCTTTAAACTATTCAAAAAATAAGAGTAAAGTAGAAATTTTGGATTACGCAGGAGATATTAAAAATTACACAATTGGTACTTCTGGAGGTGTAGATGTATTAGCATCTGTAGGACAAGCTTATGGAGCACTTTACGGAACTGCGTATGAGCGCGATGCAAGTGGAAATATTGTAGTAGGAGCGAATGGTCTTCCAAAAGCAGATCCAACAAAAAGAGTTTTAGGACATTATACTCCAGATTATTTGGCGGGTATTACCAACACTTTGACTTATAAAAATCTTGAATTATCATTCTTAGTTGATGCTAGTGTAGGAGGGGAACTTTTCTCAGGAACAAACAGAACAGGAAATTATACAGGAGTTTTAGCTCAGACTATGACAGGTCGTGATACAGAACATGGAGGATTAAGCTACTATTACCCAGGTGACAATACTGCTAATCCGAAAACTTTGGTAGTAGGCGGAGCTGCTCCAAGCGGTGTAACAGTTTATGATGATGGAATGATCTTTAATGGTGTTTATGCAGATGGAACTGCAAATAATAAAGTGATTAGTGCACAAGAATATTACAAAGCATCATACAATATTAGTGAAGCTTATATCTATAGTTCAACTTTTGTGAAAATGAGAGAGATAAAACTTAGTTACAACTTTGATAAGAAACTAGTTAAAAAACTAGGTCTGGAAGGAGCAAGTATTACTGCTGCAGGGCGTAACCTATTCTTTATTTACAAAGAGGTTCCAAATGTTGACCCTGAAACCGCTTTTAATACAGGAAATGCACAAGGATTGGAAAGTTTGGCATTGCCAACAACAAGAAATTTCAGTCTTAATCTTAATGTTAAATTTTAAAAACTCGGAATCATGCTAAAAAAACTATCATATACAATACTGTTTGCATTGACACTGAGCTCTTGCAGTGACACTTTGGACGATATTAATAAAAATCCAAATGCGACTGAAACTCCATTGGCACCGTACCTATTAACAGGAACGTTAAAACAAGGTGCAGATTTGTACTGGGGAGATGTAAATAACTTTAATTCATCATTATTGTTTGTTCAGCATTGGGCTAAAATCCAATATACAGAACCAGATCGATACGATGTATCTAATACCTCTTTCACAACATTGTGGAATACAGGCTATGCAACTCTAATTACAGATTTGAATACAATTTTGAACTTTCCAGATGCACAGGCAAATTCAAATTATAAAGGTATCGCATTGACTTTACGTTCTTGGACATTTTTATTGTTAACCGATGCTTACGGAAGCATTCCGTACAAAGAAGCAGGTTTAAATGTAACGCCAGCATACAATACTCAAAAAGAAGTTTATACAGGATTACTTGAAGATTTGAAACAAGCTCAATCTTTGCTTAACGCAACAAACGGTTCTGTAACTGGAGATTTGGTTTATAAAGGAGATATATCGAAATGGAAAAAATTTGTGAATTCGCTTCGTTTGAGAATAGCATTGAGAATTTCTGATAAAGAACCTACATTAGCTAAACAAGCGGCAATTGACGCAACAAGTGATGCTGCTGGAGTAATTAGCAGTGAAAGCGAAACATTTAAGTTTACTTATACAAGTTCGCCTCAGCAAAACCCAGCTTCGGCATGGTTTGAAACTCGTGATGATTTCCGTATTTCAAAAACTATGGTTGATAAATTATATGAATTGTCAGATCCCCGTTTGCCAGTTTTTGCACAATTGCCATCAGATGCAAGTGTAGGGAAATATGTTGGAGGTGCTAACGGATTATCAAATAGTGATGCTAACAGCCAAGGTTTTGCTAAAACATCAAAACCTGGAACTTATTTCTTGACTTCGGCATCACCAGCTGTAATTGCTTCTTATTCAGAAACATTATTTAATCTTGCTGAAGCTGCAGCGCGCGGATATATTTCTGGAGATGCAGAACAGTATTATAAAAATGCAATTACGGCATCGTTCAATCAATTTGGAATTACGAATGCAACAGCTATTTCAGATTATCTGAATCAGGCAAGCGTGAAGTATGATTCATCAAATTACGCTAAATCGATTGGTACACAAAAATGGATTGCTTTCTTCGGACAAGGTTTAGATGCTTTTACAGAATGGAGAAGACTTGATTATCCAGTATTAACAGCTGGTCCTGCGACAGTTTTGGACGGACAGATTCCTTCACGTTTCTTCTATCCAGGTACAGAACAATCGTTGAATGGAGTAAGCTACCAAGCTGCAGTTGCAGATCAAGGAAAAGATTTATTGACAACAAAACTTTGGTTTGATGTGAAATAAGAAAAATTCTTAACAATCATTAAATTTTAATAGAAGCCGTACCAACTTGGTACGGCTTTTTTTATTAAGAGAACATTATAATTTAATTTTAGAATGTATTGCAAATTTTCTATAATTTAGACAGAATGTCAAATAAAATAAAAATAATATGCAGACGATATTAGGGGCTAATGGACAGATAGGAGAAGAATTGGCAAGGGAACTAAAAAGAAATTATACTTCAGATATAAGAATTGTAAGCCGTAAAGCGCAAAAAATAAACGATACAGATACTGTTTTTTCGGCAGATTTGACCAATAAAGAAAAAGCAATAGAAGCGGTGAAAGGAAGTGAAATTGCCTATTTTACTTTAGGACTTCCTATGGACTCTGATTTATGGGAAAAACAATTTCTACTGATTTTAAGTAATGTTATTGAAGCCTGCAAAATCAACAAAACCAAACTTGTATTTTTTGATAATACGTATATGTATCCGCAAGACAGCAGAGTTCTTACAGAAGAAACCGCTTTTGAACCCGTGGGAAGAAAGGGAAAAATCAGGAAAGAAATGGCTGAAATGGTTTTAAATGAAATAAAATCTGGACAATTGGAAGCGGTAATATGTCGCGCACCAGAATTTTATGGTCCCGCTAAAACGCAGAGCATTACCAATACTTTAATTTTCAACGCAATTAAAGGAAATAAAAAATTAAAAGTGCCTTTGAGCGATACTAAAAAGCGAAGCTTGATCTGGACACCAGATGCAAGTCGTGCCACAGCATTAATAGGAAATACTCCAGATGCTTTTGGCCAAACGTGGCATTTGCCTGTTGATGAAAGCCATCTTAATTATAAAGAATTCATTACATTGGCTTCTGTAATATATGGCAGAGATTTAAAATATAAGGTCATGCCAAAGTTTGTATTTACAATAGGAGCACTTTTCAATAAACAAGCAAAAGAACTGCAAGAGCTTCTTCCAAGATATGAACACGCCAACGTTTTTGATGATTCAAAATTTAGAAAGCGTTTTCCAGATTTTGCTGTTACAAGCTATAGAAATGGAATTGAAGAAATAAAAAGAGAACAATATTCTTCATAAAAGCATTATTTTGAAAGGAAAACAAAAATGCTAAACCTAAAAGATTTAGCATTTTTATATATTCTTTAAACTCTAAAATATACAATTTCTATAGTGCTTCATACCAATTTATAATATAATCGGCGACACTTTCCCAACCAGGTTCTCCACAGATAAAATGGCTTTTTCCATCAAATATTTTGAGATCTATGCGACCAGCATTTTCTTTATATCTGCTTGCAATTGTTTGTGTTAAACTAGGCGGAAAAATATGATCGCTTCCGCCGCCAATAAAGAGAATAGGTTCATGCGGTTTTTTGAAATTAATATTTGAATACGAATTTAAAACCAATTCGCGACTCACTTTATAACTTTCAGGCACTGCGAATTTTTCAAATGCTTTCATTTTTTCATTTTCCGTTATAGTATTAAAAAAAGCATAATCATACCATTCTCGGCTTCCCATAAAATATTTTTTAGAAGAAAAGAAACCAAAAGCAGGTATTACCGTTTTTAAAGTTTGAAATGGCGGAAAAACATTCTTTGGTGGTGCTCCATCAATATTGGCACCAGCCACTGCTTTTCCTAGTTCTATTAATTTCAATACTGCCATACCAGCCATTGAATGTCCTATTATTAAAGGCTTTTCAGGCAAAGTATCTATCAATTTACTAATATTAGTAACAACATCTATAAATCCAGTTTTAGTTAGATCTGGATGAACTTTTGCTCTTAATTCAGTAGGATTTCCTTCATGCCCTGGATTTGCTGGTGCGTAAACTGTATATCCTTTTTGTTCATAGTACTGTTTCCATTCCGTCCAAGTTTTGTCGTTTACGAAATTTCCATGAATAAGTACAATAGTTTTTGATTTTGACATGATTTTTTTATTTGATTAATGTTAGAATTTCTTTGAAGAATTCTCTTCGAGAGTCTTTAACAAGCTCATAAAGACACATTTCAATATTGGTTACTGATGCTCCTTTACTTTCCAGTTTTTT
>Ga0160502_100558_pt1 | contig 20734 bp, 17 predicted proteins | sample DIDnMG_14_FD_108237 | JGI IMG/M metagenome (GOLD analysis project Ga0160502, IMG submission 108237) | Enriched soil microbial communities from UW Madison campus, WI, USA - DID2933_E24_Xylan MG | ecosystem: Environmental > Terrestrial > Soil > Unclassified | place: USA: Madison, Wisconsin... | reverse complement strand
GCCCAGCAGCGTCGCGGCCACTAGCGCAAGCAGGCCCACCCGCAGCGTGTTGAGCACGCCCACGAAGATGGCGCGGCCATAGGTGTCCGCCGGCCCGTAGGCGATCACGGACTCGCCGATGGCAAATCCCGCTTCGCGGTTCAGGAAGCCGAAGCCGGTGGCGATGTTGCGCATCGACAGGTTGTGGAGCGTGTTGTGCACCAGGAACCAGATGCCGGTCCCGACGAGCGTCAGGGCCAGCACCTGGTAGACCAGCGCGCGCGTGGCCGGGTCGTTCCAGGAGACCCGGTGCGGCGGCCGCCGCACCGAGGGTTGGTCTCTGTGCTTGGCCACGGTTCAGTCCGCCATCAGAGCTTTGACGGCGGCGGCCAGGCGGTCCATGCCTTGTTCGATGACCTCGGTGGACGTCGCGAACGAAAACCGCACATAGGGCGACAAGCCGTACGAACCGCCGTCGATCACCGCTACGCCCGCTTCGCGCAGGAAGAACAGGCTGACGTCCAGATCGGTCTTCAATTCGCCGGCGGGGCCCGTGCGTCCGATCAGGCCCTGCACGTTGGCGTACACGTAGAAGGCGCCGTCGGGCATGGCGCAAGAGATGCCGGGGATGTCGTTCAGGCGGCGCACGATCAGGTCGCGGCGGGCCTTGAAGATGTCGACCATCTGCGTGACGCTGGATTGGTCGCCTTCCAGGGCGGCCTGCGCGGCGACTTGCGAGATCGCGCTGGGGCACGACGTGCTTTGCGACATGACCGTGCTCATCGCCTTGATCAGGTCAGCCGGGCCGGCGCCGTAGCCGATGCGCCAGCCGGTCATCGCGTAGGACTTGGACATGCCGTTGACGATCAGCGTGCGCGGGATCAACTGGGGCTCGACCTGCACGGGCGACGCATGCGACTGCCCGCTGTAGCAGAAAGGTGCGTAGATCTCGTCGCTCAAGATCCAGACTTGCGGGTGACGCAGCAGCACGTCGGTCAGGGCGCGCAGTTCAGCGGCGCTGTACACGGCGCCGCTGGGGTTGCTGGGGGAGTTCAGGATCAGCCAGCGGGTCCGCGGCGTGATGGCCGCTTCCAGCGTGGCGGCGTCCAGCTTGAAGCCCTGCGACTCCGGGCCGGTGACGACCACGGGTTTTGCGTCGTTCAGCAGCACCATGTCGGGGTATGACACCCAGTATGGCGCGCACACGATGACTTCGTCGCCCGGCTCCAGGCTGGCTGTCAGCGCGGCGCCGATGATCTGCTTGGCGCCGGCGCCCACGGTGATCTGGTCCATGCCGTAGGAAACGCCCAGCCCCAATTCCAGGCTATTGGCGATGGCGCGGCGCAGGCCCACCGTGCCGTTGGGGCTGGTGTAGCGGATGTCGCCGCCGGCGATCGCTTCCTGGCCGGCGCGCGCAATGTGCGCGGGTGTGGGCATGTCGGGTTCGCCGAGCGTGAAGTCGGCGATTTCACGGCCTTGGCGGCGCAGTTCGTCGACGACGATCTTGGCGGCCATGCTGGGCGAAGGTTTGATCTGTTTCAGGCGGGCGTTGACGATGCTGTTCATGGTTACAACGTAATAAGGCATAGGCAGGCCGGCGCGCGGCCAGGCTTGCGGGTAAAGAGAAAAGCGGCTTTGCCGGTCCGGCAAAGCCGCGCACGAGAGAGGCTTAGCGCACCGGCCAGCCGTACATCAGGCCGCCTTGCGTCCATTGCTTGTTCAGGCCGCGTTCCAGTTTCAGCGGGCTGTCCTTGCCCATGGCGCGGTCATAGCTTTCGCCGTAGTTGCCGACCTGCTTGATGATGTTGTAGGCCCACTTGTCGTCCAGACCCAGGTTCTTGCCCATGCCCGGCGTCACGCCCAGGATGCGCTGCACATTGGGGTTGGTGCTTTTGAGCATCTCGTCCACGTTCTTGGACGTGATGCCGTACTCCTCGGCTTCCAGCATGGCGTTCAGCGACCAGCGCACCACGTTGAACCATTGCTCGTCGCCTTGGCGGACCATGGGGCCCAGCGGTTCCTTGGACAGGTTTTCGCTCAGGATTTCCCAGTCTTCCGGCTTGGCCAGGCGCGTGCGCATGTTGGCGGCGGTGTTCGACTTGTCGTTGGTGTAGGCGTCGCAGCGGCCCGATTCCAGCAGGCGGAAGTTCTCGTCGTAGTTCTCGACCAGCACCGGTTTGAAGGTCAGGCCGCGGCTGCGGAAGTAGTCGGCCAGGTTCAGTTCGGTGGTGGTGCCCGGCTGCACGCAGATGGTGGCGCCGTCCAGTTCCTTCACGCTTTTCACGTTCATCGACTTCTTGACGATCAGGCCTTGCGCGTCATAGAAGTTCACGCCCACGCCGATCAGGCCCAGCGTGGTGTCGCGGGTCAGCGTCTGCGTGGTGTTGCGCGACAGCATGTCGATTTCGCCCGATTGCAGCGCGGTGAACTTGGCTTGCGCGGTCAGCACGTTGCCCTTGACCTTGGAGGCGTCGCCGAACAGGGCGGCGGCCACTGCGCGGCACATGTCCACGTCCAGGCCCGTCCATTCGCCCTTGCTGTCCAGCACCGAAAAGCCGGGTATGCCGGCAAAGCCGCACTGCAAAAAGCCCTTCTTCTTGACGGCATCGAACGTCACGCCGGCTTGGGCGCCGGAGGCGACGCACAGCAGGGTCGCCGCAACGGCGGTGGTCAGAAACTTACGCATGGAGATTGCTCCTGGGAGGTCGGAAAGCGCTTGGGATAAGCGGGGGATTCAGGACCATTCACGCGTGCGCCGGCGCACCCCGGACAAGGGCCGGAGCAAGCGGTGCCGCGTAAGCGGACGGGTACGGAAAGGGGAGATTTGCGGCAGGGCCGCAGATGACCGGAAGGCCGGTCAGGTGATATGCCGATGGATGCGCGTGGCGTAGCGGTGGAACGTCGTGCGGAGGGAAAGGATCGGGCTCATCGGCGGCACTTGTACAACGAGGGTCATACGGTAGCGGGGCGCCCGGGCCACCCATCTGGCGGCAAAGCGCGACGCTAAGTCATAAGACGTATGATGGCAGCCGTCATACAAGTAGGCAAGTAAGGGGAATCCCGTAATTTCCTTATGCCTGATGCTTGAGGCGCAAGGCGTTGAGCCCGCGCCGGTGCCCGACGTCGGCGGCAGGGGAGCCGCCAGCGCGCCGTGCCCTTATTGGGCGGGCGCCTGCGACAGCAGCTTGCGGTAGCGCGCAATGCTGTCGCCCAGGTGGCGCGCCATCGCGGCACGCGCGGCGCCGGGGTCGCGCCGCATGATGGCGGTCAGGATGGCTTCGTGTTCGCGCACGTTGCGCGTCTCGTAGGTTTCAAGCTCTTCGGGCGTCTTGCCGCCGTGCTTGATGTTCAGGTCCAGCATCACGTCGCGTACCGCGGCCTTCAGCAGCGCCGGAAAGTGCGGGTTGTTCGAGGCCTTGGCGATCGACAGGTGGAATTCGTAATCCGCCTTGACGGCCGCTTCCATGTCGCGGGTGGCGCGGTTGAAGGCGTCGAACGCTTCGATGATGCCGCTCAGGTCAGTGGCCGTGCGGCGCTCTGCCGCAAGCCCACAGGCCTCGACCTCGAGCCCGGCGCGCAATTCCATGATGTGCAGCGCCCAGCGCGGATCCGCAGCGGGCTCGATGACGAAGTCGATGGGCTTTTCGCGGTCTTCCGTGACGAACACGCCGATGCCCGGTTTGCTGACCAGGCGGCCGCTCAGGCGCATCGACGCAACCGCTTCCCGGATGACGGTGCGGCTGACGTCGAACTCGTCGCACAACTGATGTTCCGAGGGAAGCTTGTCGCCAGCGCGGTACAGGCGCGCATCCAGGCGCTTGTTCAGTTCCTCGATCACCACGTCAGTCAGGCGCGAACGCGGGCGGGGCCGGGCAGGAGTTTGCATCGTCTCTCTTATGGGTAAGGCGGAAAGCAGGCCGTAGTCCAGCGGCCGGAGCCGCAAGTGTACGCTGTGCCGCCTTCGGGTGTCCGGCCCGAAAGCGGCGGTCTGGCCTCTGGCCGCAGACCGCAAGAAGGATAGCCGTATGACAACATACAGCGCGAAATCCGCCAACTCCTGTTTGCTTGGAAGCGCGCCGCAAATGAAAAACGCCCTCCGTCGGGAGGGCGTCGGGTCTTGCGGTGGCGGTGGCTTACTGGGGGCCGAGCTTCTTGATCAGGGCGTTGAGCATTTCCATTTCTTCGCCGGTCAGGTCGGTCAGCGGGGCGCGCACGGGGCCAGCGTCATGGCCGACGAGCTTGGCGCCGGCCTTGACGATGCTGACGGCATAGCCGGCCTTGCGGTTGCGGATTTCCAGGTAGGGCAGGAAGAAATCGTCCAGCAGGCGGTTGGTGGTGTCGGAATCGCCCGCGGCGATGGCGCGGTAGAAGTCCATGGCGGTCTTCGGCACGAAGTTGAAGACGGCGGACGAATAGACCGGCACGCCGAGCGCACGGTAGGCGGCGGCATAGACTTCAGCGGTGGGCAGGCCGCCCAGGTAGGAGAAGCGGTCGCCCATCTTGCGGCGGATGCGGACCATGGCTTCGATGTCGCCGATGCCGTCCTTGAAACCGACCAGGTTGGGGCAGCGTTCGGCCAGTTGCGCAAGGCTGTCCGCCGACAGGCGGGACTGGGCGCGGTTGTAGACGATGACGCCGATCTTGACGGACTTGCAGACCTGTTCGACGTAGGCGGCGATGCCGTCCTGCGAGGCTTCGGTCAGGTAGTGGGGCAGCAGCAGGATGCCCTTGGCGCCTTGGCGCTCGGCTTCCTGGGCGTAGGCGATGGCGGTGCGGGTGGGGCCGCCTGCGCCTGCCAGGATCGGCACCTTGCCGGCGCAGGTCTGCACGGCGGTGCGCACGACGTCCGAATACTCCTGGGGAGCCAGGGAGAAGAACTCGCCGGTGCCGCCTGCGGCAAAGAGGGCGGTGGCGCCGTACGGAGCCAGCCATTCGAGGCGGGCGGCGTAGGTCTTGGCGTTGAAATCGCCGTTCTGGTCAAAGTCCGTCACGGGGAAGGACAGCAGCCCTTCCGATACGATTTCCTTGAGTTCCTGGGGAGTCGTCATGCCTGTCATCCATTAAAAGGGAATGGGTAAAGAGGGAAAGCGAAAAAGAGCAGGGCCGGAACCGCGCAGTTGCTGCGGTTAATCAGTAGATGTATGTCATCGTACAACATACAACTGAAGCGAGCAATAGGTCTGGAAATCCTGGCATTTCTGCCTACCAACGCAGCGCGCTTCGCCTGACAAATTCGGAATTACCCTAGATTGAACCGCGGGCGGGATGAAAGTACTCTCTTTCTCCGAAAGTCGTACGACAACGTACAAGATATAAAACCATTCCTACTTTCAGGAGACAAGCTTGAAGGCATTCCCCCTGCTGCGTCGCACCTTCGCCGTTCTGGCCCTGACCACCTTGAGCGCCGCCAGCGCGCACGCCGCCGACGATTGGCCCCGCGCTAAACCCATCACGCTGGTGGTGCCCTTTGCCCCCGGCGGCACCTCAGACATCCTGGGCCGGCTGATCGCGCAGGAACTGGGCGCCAGCCTGAGCCAGACCGTGCTGGTGGAAAACAAGGGCGGCGCGGGCGGGGTGCTGGGCGCCGACGCCGTGGCGCGCGCCAAGCCTGACGGCTATACCTTGCTGCTGGGCACGATCGCCACCCATGCGATCAACCCGTCGCTGTTGCCGGGCATCAACTACAACGCGGCCAAGGATTTCGCGCCGGTCATCCTGTTGGGCAGCATTTCGAACGTGCTGCTGGTAGGCGCGAACCAGCCCTACAAGTCCGTGCAGGACGTGGTGGCCGCGGGCAAGGCCAATCCGGACACGATCGCCTTCGGCTCGGCCGGGCAGGGGACGTCCCAGCACTTGTCAGGCGAAGTATTCAAGCAATTGACGGGCGCCCACCTGACCCACGTGCCGTACCGCGGCAGCGCGCCCGCCATCCAGGACCTGATCGGCGGCCAGATTCCGAGCTCGTTCGAAACGGCGCTGGTGGCGCTGCCTTATGTGCAAAGCGGCAAGGTGCGGGCGCTGGCGGTCACGTCAGCCAAGCGGACCGAGGTGATGCCCGATGTGCCGACGATGCAGGAGGCAGGCGTCGCCGGCTTCGACGTCAGCAGCTGGCAAGCCATCTACGCGCCGGCCAACACGCCGCCGGCTGTGGTCGACCGCCTGAACAAGGCCATCGCCGCCATCATCGCCAAGCCGGACGTCAACGGCAAGATGAAGGGCCTGGGCCTGGCCTATACGCCGAATACGCCTGCGGAGTTCACGGCGTTCCAGACCGGCGAGCAAGCCAAATGGGCGAAGATCATCGCGGACGGGAAGCTGCGGGTGCAGTGAAGACGCGGCGCGCGGCGCCGGGCCGTGTCGCGCCGCCGCCGATTCCCGGGGCTTAGGTGTTGCCAGGCGTGAGAGGCGCAAGCGGCTGCACAGCCAGCCGCAAGCCCATCGCTTTGAGGATGGCTGCAAGGCTGCTCAGAGACGGGTTGCCTTTCGGCGATAGCGTGCGGTACAGCTGCGTGGGGTTCAAGTGCGCTTGCGCGGCAACCGCCTGAATGCCGCCGAACGCTTGCGCCAGTTGCCGAAGCATGACCAGCAGGTCGGCTTGGTCGCCGTCCTTCAAGATGGTGTTCATGAGCTCCAACGCGAAAGCGGGATCACTGCGATACACCTCCGCCATCGCTTCGTCGTGGGATCTGCTTCTCATCATCTGATCTCCGTTGCCAATCCTGCCAATAGTCCACCGCGCGGTCGATATCGGAATCCTGCGTACGCTTGTCTCCACCTCCCAGCAGCAGCACCACACGCCGGCCGGAAAAAGCGTAGTACACGCGGTAGCCGGGACCAACATGCACACGCATTTCCCGGTACATGGCTAATTTCGTCTATAAACGAATTTTTATCAAGTGCAAAAATCGGCACAGGTAGGAGCGATAGACTGTCTGCAGAAGGGGCCTGCCGGAACGCAACCGTCGGCGATGCCGTTGGTCAGCCTTGACCATAGGCCATTAGGCTTGGCGAATACTTTCAAGGGTGATGATGTTGTCCACCCTGATTCACGTAATCCGCTTGCCCTCAGCGACGGTCCCTTTGGCTTGGAGAGGAGACACAGCATGGAACGGTTTACAGGCAGTTGTCTTTGTGGCGACGTGAAGATCGTGGCGTTGGGGCAGCCGTACCGGGTGGGCCTGTGCCACTGCATGGATTGCCGCAAGACCCATGGGGCGCTATTTCACGCTTCGGCGATATTCCCTCAAGATGCCGTGACGATCGACGGTGAAACGCGCGACTATGCCGGCCGGCATTTCTGCCCCCGTTGTGGGTCGACGTTGTTCGGGCGGACCGACGACGAGGTCGAGGTGAACCTGGGGTCGCTGGACGCGCCAGACCAACTGACGCCTACCTACGAAAGCTGGATCATCCGCAGGGAGTCCTGGCTGCCGCCGTTTCCGCTTGATCGCCGGTACGAGCGCGACCGCGAGTCGACGGGGCGCCACGAGGGATAGGACGCGCGGCCGGGCGCAGGCCAGATTGGCTTCGGTCTCGGTTCCGGCTTTGGTTCGGGTGTTGCCGTTGGCGTCAGCCAAGCCGGCTTTGCAGCGCCTTTTCCGCCCGGAGGATGTCGTCGGGATGATCGATGTCCTGGACGCATCCCGCGTCGTCGGACGGCAGGGGGTGCATCGTGCCCCGTTGGCCGGCTTGGCGAACGAGCGGCATCGCGCCGGACTCCCCGCGCAGGCCCCGCAACGCGTCTTGCCAGGCGGGTCCGAAGCCCACCGGGTGGCCGGGTTGGGTCGTGCCGCCCGGCATGGCCACTAGCGGCCGCACTACCGCCCAGGGTTCGGCAAGGGACGCGTCGCGCAACGACTGGGCGATGTTGATCAGGCTGGCGGGTTCGATCAGGGGCAGGTCGCCGGGCAGGATCAGCCAACCGGGTGCGTCCGGACGACGGGCCACGCCGCGCGCGATGGAGTCGCCCATGCCGTAGGCGTCGGGTTCGTGCTCGGGCCGTTCCACCAGCACCCACGGCAAGCCGCTGGCGCGCACGGCGGCCAGCGTCCAGTCCAGCACCGGGCGGCCCAGCAGATGGGCGTGAAGCTTGCTGCCGGTGCCGCCGGCCTCGCGGAAGCGGCGTCCGGCGCCAGCGGCAAGAACCACAACGATGGGAGAGGAGGAAAGGTCGGCCATGGGTTCGGGGTATCACGTCCCGTGCGGGGGCACCGGGATCATCGCGCCAGGGCTGACTTTACCCAGATTCCGCGGTGGGCGCCTGATCGGATTGCGGGGAGGCGGGTCCCTTTCCCATGCCGCCAAACCATGTATAGTCCAGCGCTTAGGCCAATAGCAGCGACTGCGCCCGGTTCACCCCGGCGCCCGCCTTGTCGCACCGCTGGGCCATGCTCCCCTACATTGAATCCGTCACCCGCTACCATGCCGAAATCGTCGTCGCAGCCTGCCAACCGCTATGCCTTTCCCCGGACGCTATTGGCCGGGTTCGTGACGGCGGCCCTGGCCACGCTGGTCATCGCCTTCGTCAACGTCCGCTCGGCCGACACGCGCATGCAAGCGGTCAAGGCCGTGGACCGCACGACCGAGACGTTGCGCCAGTTGAGCCTGTTCAATTCGGCGCTGAAGGATGCCGAGATCGGGCAGAGAGGCTATCTGCTGACCGGCGACGTGACCTACCTGCAGCCGTACCTGCGCTCGCTGGGGCTGATCGATCAGCGCCTTGCGCTGGTGAAAGAGGCTACGTCCAACGATTCGGCACAACGTCGCATCGTCAGCGACATCGAAGGCATCACGCGGCAAAAGCTGACGGAACTGCACGAGACCGTCGAGATGCGCAAGGCCGGCAACGTGGAAGGCGCGATGGCCGTAGTGCGTACCGATTCGGGCAAAGAGGCGATGGACCGCTTGCGCGACCTGGTGGGCGACCTGTATTCGCGGCAGATGGACGAACTGGCCGAAGGCAAAGACGCCTGGGCGGCGGCCGCCGCCACGTCGACCTATTACTCGTGGGGCGGTTCGCTGCTGTTGCTGGTGCTGATCCTGGCGTCGGCCGGCATGACGGTGCGGGAATATCGCGCGAAGGCGCGCCAATCCTGGGTGACGGCCGGCTTGTCGGGCCTGAGCCTGCGCCTGCAGGGGGATCACCGCCTGGACGAGATCGGCAAGCGCGCGCTGGATTATCTGGCCGAGTATCTGGGCGCCGACGTGGGCGCGGGCTACGTGGTCGAGCGCAGCACGGGTGAACTGGAGCTTTTCGGCGGCTTTGCGTTGCCGCCCGAGCGCCTGGCGCGCAAGCTCCAGTCCGCCGAAGGCTTGGCCGGGCAGGCCGTCACGTCGCGCAGATTGCTGCATGTGCGCAATGTGCCGGCGGGGCACCTTGAAGTCGCCTCCGCCACGGGGCGTTCCGATCCCGCCGAACTCGTCCTGGCGCCGGCCATCCAGAACGGCCGGGTATATGCCGTGCTCGAGCTGGGCTTCAACCACCCGGTGAGCGAAAGCGAGCGAAACCTGCTGGAGGGCGCGTCGGAGATGCTGGCCTCGGCGATCCGTTCGGGCCAGGACCGCAGCCGCCTGGAGGCGCTGCTGGAGGAAACGCAGCGCCAGGCAGAAGAACTGCAGACCCAGCAGGAAGAGCTGCGCGTCAGCAACGAAGAGCTTGAGCAGCAGAGCCGCATCCTGCAGGAATCGCAGGCGCGCATGGAACTGCAGCAGACCGAGCTGGAGCAGACCAACGCCAACCTGGAATCGCAGGCCGACCAGTTGCTGCGAGTGCAGGACGCACTGACGGAGAAGGCCCGCCAGCTGTCGCAGGCCAGCCAGTTCAAGAGCGAGTTCCTGGCCAACATGAGCCACGAACTGCGCACGCCCCTGAATTCGACGTTGATCCTGGCCAAGCTGCTGTCGGACAACAAGCCGGGCAACCTGAGCGCCGAGCAGGTCAAGTACGCACAGACGATTTATTCCGCCGGCAGCGACCTGCTGACGCTGATCAACGACATTCTTGATCTGTCCAAGATCGAAGCCGGACAGGCCACCGTGGAAGTCGAGCAGGTGGCCGTTGCGCCGATGCTGCAGCGCCTGCTGGAGCCGCTGCGGCCGATGGCGCTGGACAAAGGACTGGCGCTGGAACTGGATATCGATCCGGCCGTGCCGGCCTCCCTGCATACCGATGCACAACGCCTGGGGCAGGTGCTGAAGAACCTGCTGTCCAACGCCCTCAAGTTCACGCAGCGCGGCACGGTCGCCCTGCGGGTGTCGCGCGTGGCGCGGGACCGGGTGGCGTTCGCCGTGCAAGACACCGGCATCGGTGTGCCGGCCGATCAGCAGGAACTGATTTTCGAGGCGTTTCGCCAGGCCGACGGCAGCACGCACCGCAAGTTCGGCGGCACGGGCCTGGGGCTGTCGATCTCACGCGATCTGGCCACGCTGCTGGGCGGCAGCCTGTCCGTGACCAGCACGCCGGGCCAAGGCAGCGTGTTCACGCTGGAGGTGCCCGTGCGGCTGGAAGAGGCGCCGTCGGTGCCGGGCGCTCAGAGCGGCGCGGCCCCGGCCACGCCCTTCATGCTGCCGAAGACGGCGCCTGTCGTTCCTCGCCGTGACGCGCCGGCCGCGCCTGCGCCCAAGGCAGCTGCTCCGTCGGGCCCGGAGCCGGAGCGCAGCATTCTCGTCATCGAAGACGACGAGCGCTTTGCCGGCATTCTTTCGGACCTGGCGCGCGAGATGGGCTTTGGTTGTTTCGTGGCCCACACCGCGACGGACGGCCTGGAACTGGCAACGCGCGAACGTCCCAACGCCATCGTGCTGGACATCAACCTGCCCGATTTCTCCGGGCTGGGCGTCCTGGATCAACTCAAGCGCAACCCGCAGACCCGCCACATCCCGGTCCATGTGGTGTCGGTGGCCGATTACGCGCGCGAGGCCATGGGGCGCGGCGCTGCCGGCTACGCACTGAAGCCCGTCAAGCGCGAGGAATTGGTCCACGCCTTGCAGCGCCTGGAAGCGAAGTTCACCCGGCACGTGCGCCATGTGCTGGTGGTCGAGGATGACGACCGCCAGCGCGAGAGCGTGCGCCAGCTGCTGGCGCGCAACGACGTCGAGATCGCGCCGGCGGCCACCGCGGCGGCCGCGTTGGCACTGCTGCGCGAGACGACGTTCGACTGCGTCGTCATGGACCTGAACCTGCCCGACATGAGCGGCTACGAGCTGCTGCAGCAGATGACCGAGCAGGAGGGCGTGTCGTTCCCGCCGGTCATCGTCTATACCGGCCGCGCGCTGTCGCGTGACGAAGAGCAGCATCTGCGCCGCTTCTCGAAATCCATCATCATCAAGGACGCGCGCTCGCCCGAACGGCTGCTGGACGAGGTGACGCTGTTCCTGCACCAGGTGGAAGCCGAACTGCCGCCCGAGCAGCGCCAGATGCTGGAACTGGCCCGCAGCCGCGATTCGGCGCTGGAAGGCCGTACCGTATTGGTGGTGGAAGACGACGTGCGCAACGTGTTCGCGTTGTCCAGCATCCTGGAGCCGACCGGCGTGCGCGTGGAGATCGCCCGCAACGGCCGTGAAGCGCTGGACGTGCTGGGCCGGGCCGGCTCGGACGGCCAGCCGGTGATCGACCTGGTGCTGATGGACATCATGATGCCCGAGATGGACGGCTACACGGCCATGCGCGAGATACGCAAGCGGCCCGAGTGGCGCCGCCTGCCGATCATTGCGCTGACCGCCAAGGCCATGAAGGACGACCAGGAGAAATGCCTGGCCGCCGGTGCCAACGACTACATCGCCAAGCCGCTGGACGTGGAGCGCCTGCTGTCCCTGGTGCGGGTCTGGATGCGCAGCTAAAGGCGTTCGCGCCACCCTTTGTTGAAGACCGTCATGCCATCCACCGCCAAAGCGCGCACCGCAGATATCGAGCAACGGCTGTTGCTCGACGCGATCTATCACCATTACCACTACGACTTTCGCGAGTACGCGCAGGCGTCGATCAAGCGGCGCCTGCAAAGCGCGCTGACGCAATTCGGCTGCAAGACGCTGTCGCAACTGCAGGACCGCGTGCTGCATGAGCCGGCGGTGTTCACCGCGTTGCTGCAGTTCCTGACGGTTCAGGTCAGCGACATGTTCCGCGATCCAAGCTATTTCTTGGCGCTGCGCAACGAGGTGGTGCCGATTCTGCGCACCTATCCGTCGATCAAGGTGTGGGTGGCCGGGTGCAGCGCCGGCGAAGAGGTCTATTCGCTTGCCATCCTGCTGGCCGAAGAGGGCCTGCTTGAGCGCGCGCTGATCTATGCCACCGACATCAATCCGCACGCGCTGCGCACGGCGGAGCAGGGCGTCTTCGACCTGGACCGCGTGGCCGCCTTCAGCGCGAACCATGCCCGCTCAGGCGGCCGCAGCTCGCTGTCCGACTACTACACCGCCCGGTACGGGCGGGTGGTGTTCGACAAGCGGCTGCGCGAACACATGGTCTTTTCCGACCACAGCCTGGCGACCGACAGCGTGTTCGCGGAGGTCCACCTGATCTCCTGCCGCAACGTCCTGATCTATTTCGAACGCGATCTGCAAAACCGCGCACTGGGCCTGTTCCACGACGCGCTGGTCCATCGCGGCTTCCTGGGTCTGGGCTCGCGTGAATCGCTGCGGTTTTCGGCGCAGGCCGGCAACTTCGACGATTTCGTGCTGGAAGACCGCATCTACCGCAAGAAGGCGGGGCTATGAGCGCAGGTGAATCCGCTGCCCGTGCGCCGGCGGCCGCCTGCCCGTGGGAGGCGATCGTCATCGGCGGATCGTCCGGCGCCATCGATGCGTTGAACACGCTGCTGCCCGCCTTGCCGGCCGGCCTGGACGCGGCGGTGGTGGTCGTGCTGCACCTGCCGCGCGACCGCCGCAGCCTGCTGGTCGATATTTTTCGCGAGCGCTGCGCCTTGATCGTGCAGGAAGCCGAAGACCAACTGTGGATACGCCCGGGCCATCTGTATTTTGCGCCGCCGGACTACCACTTGCTGGTGGACCAGGGGCCCCGGCTGGCGCTGTCGGTGGGCGCGCCGGTGTATTTTTCCCGGCCATCGATTGACGTGCTGTTCGAGTCCGCCGCCGATAGCTATGGCGAGAAACTGCTGGGCGTGCTGCTTTCCGGCGCCAACGAGGACGGCGCCGCCGGCCTGGCGGCGATACACGGCGCAGGCGGACGCACGATCGTGCAGGCGCCGTCCAGCGCCGCCATGCCCACCATGCCCGAGGCCGCCCTGGCGCGACAGCCGGCGCACGACGCCCTGACGCCCGACGAGATCGCCACCCTGTTTTCCCAACTGCGCACGCCGCGCCTGCCGTAACCCCAACCTTCCGACACCATGTTCCTGACCTCCGCCAAACCACAAGAAGACCGCATCAAGTGCCTGCTTGTCGATGACGTTCCGGAAAACCTGATCGCGCTGGAAGCGCTGCTGGAAAGCGGCCGGGTAGAAGTGCTGAAAGCGCAATCCGGGCCAGAAGCGCTGGAACTGCTGCTGCATCATGGCGATGTGGCGCTGGCGCTGCTGGATGTGCAAATGCCCGACATGAACGGCTTTGAATTGGCCGAACTGATCCGTGGCAGCGAACGCACGCGCCATATCCCGCTGATTTTCATGACCGCCGGGTCGCGCGAGCAGAACTGGCAGTTTCGCGGCTACGAGAGCGGCGCCGTGGACTTCCTGTACAAGCCCATCGACCCGCACATGCTGAGCATGAAGGCGAACGTGTTCTTCGAACTGCATGAGCGCAAGCGGGCGCTGGCCACGCAGTTGGAAGAGCGCACGGAAGCCTTGCGGATCAACGAGATGTTCATGGCCGTGCTGAGCCACGATCTGCGCACGCCGCTGCAGTCCATCGTCATGGGGGCGTCGCTGTTGCAGCGCCAGAACGACGACGCGCGGGTGGCCAGCCTGGCTCAGCGCATGCTGCAAAGCAGTGAGCGCATGGCCCGTTTGATTGACGACCTGCTGGATGTGACCCGCATCCGGCAGGCGGGCGGCTTGACGCTAGAACCGGCATGGACCGGGCTGGACGCCTTGCTGCAGCGTACCGTGGACGAAGTGCAGACCGGCCACCCCGACCGCCAGATCGACTGCGAATGCGACGGGGACCTTGCCGGCGCCTGGGATGCGGAGCGCCTGTGCCAGGTCTTCACGAACCTGGTCGGCAACGCGTTGCACCATGGCAGCCGCGACGTGCCCGTGCAGGTCAAGGCTGACGGGACGGCGGCGGACCGGGTCGCGGTCACGGTCACCAACGGGGGCAGCATTCCCCCGGCGCTGCTGCCGCACCTGTTCAACCCGTTCCGGGGCGGGGACCGCCGCGCCGAAGGCCACAAGGGCCTGGGGCTGGGACTGTTCATCGCTCAGCAGATCGTGCTGAGCCACGGTGGGCGCATCAGCGCGGAGTCGCGCGACGGCTTGACCCATTTCCGGGTAGACCTGCCGCGCGAAGCCCCGCGCGCCGGCGGCTAGGCGCAAGGCGCGGCGCGGTTTCCGGCGGGGATCAGAAGTCCGCGGAAACCGACAGCAGCACCGTCATGGGCGCGCCGACCGTCAGGCCTTCACGCGCGGCGGATTGCCAGTAGTTCTTATTGAACACGTTTTCCACCGTGGCGCGCACGACCATCGGCGTGCCGTTGGCCTTGAACGCATACCGCGCGCCCACGTCGAAACGGGTCCATCCCGGGATCTGCTGCGTATTGCCGACGTCCACATATTGCCGGCTGGTCCGCAACATCCGCGCCGTCAAGGTCAGGCCAGGCAGGAAGGGGGTGTCCCATTCCGCCGCCGCATTGAACTGGAAGCGCGGCACCGCCGGGGCCACATTGCCGTCGTTGATGCCGCCTTCGGTGCGCGTCAGGCGCCCGTCGGTGTACGCCACCCCGCCCAAGAGGCGCACGCCGCGCGCGGCGTCGCCCTGCACCAGAAATTCCAGGCCGCGGTTGCGCTGCTGGCCGTCGGACACATAACGGCGGCTTGCCGGGTCCAGGTAGCTGCTGGGTTTTTCGATCTGGAATGCGCTCAGCGTGGTGAAGAAATCACCGAAGTCGTACTTGCCGCCCACCTCGAATTGCTTGGCGATTTCCGGCGGGAACATTTCTCCCGCGTTCACGGCGCCTTCGGGCGCGGTGCCACCCTGGCTCAGGCCTTCGATGTAGTTGCCATACAGCGACAGCCGTTGCGTAGGCCGCACCGTCAACGCGAACGCCGGCGTGACGGCGGACTTGGCGTAGTCCGAAGACGTGCGGCCGGTGGCGGCGTCAAAGTTGGTGGATTCGATCCGCTGGTGCCGGACGCCCGCGATGACCTGAACGCGGTCTTCGGCGAATGAGAGCTTGTCGGCCAGCGCAACGCTGTATAGGCGCGATTCGCTGGTCTTGGGCAAATCGTCCGGCCGGGCGATGTCCGGTTTCGGCAAGTCGGCGGGGTGGTACAGGTTGGAGAAGATGGTGCTTGAGCGGATCCGCGCAGAGGAATAGTCGATGGCCAGGGCGCTGGCCGACAGCGACGGCTCGTGCTTGACCGGGCCGGTATTGAACCGGCCGCGCACGCCCACTTCGCCCGTCTTGCTGAGCAGCGACTCGTTCAGGCGGGCGGGCACGGCGCCGATATCGCCTTCGCCGTCCAGCATCAGCCAGCTGGTCTGCATGCTTTCGAAGTCGTGCTTGCGCGCGCCCACGGCGCCATACACCGTCCAGTCCGGCGTCACGTCGAATTCGGCCCTGACGGCGCCCGACCATTCCTTGGTCTTCCAGTAGGTCCATGACGGGAAGAAATTCCGGCGCGCATCGGGCGCCCGGCCGATGTCGGTGCCGGGTTCCGGCGGGAACAGCAGCCCGCTGCGCGCATCGGTCGTGCGGTTCTGGTAGTTGATGTCGCCTTCCAGGCGGAAGCGCTCGCTCTGGTAATCCAGGCCCAGGGCCACCGCGCCCAGGTCTTCCTTGGAACCGTCCTGGGGCAGGTCGCCGCCGCTGCCGGCCACGTTCAGGCGCACGCCCCATTCCTGGCTCTCGCCGTAGCGGCGGGCCAGGTCGGCGTGAACGCCGAATTGGGAGTCGCCGATGTAGGTCAGCGTATAGCGGTTCAGGGGATCGGGGCCCGCGCGCTTGGGCACGAGATTGATCGCGCCGCCTACCGAGCCGTAAGGCGCCATGCCATTGAGCAGAGCGTTCGGCCCGCGCAGGACTTCCACGCGTTCCACGCCGATCAACGAGCTTGCGTTGCGCGGCGACACGCCGTAGAGGCCATTGAATGACACGTCGTAGTTAAAGAGCGAGAAGCCGCGGATATTGAATTCGTCGCGCCCGGCGCCGCGCGAATAGGTATTGCGCACCGAGGGATCGTTGACCAGCACATCGCCGATGTTCTGCGCCTGCTGGTCCTCGATCAATTTGGCCGTGTATTGCGTGGCGCTGAAGGGCGTGTCCAGGTTGCTCAGATTGCCCAGCAGGCCGACGCGCCCGCCGCTTGCCACCTGGCCGCCGGCGTACACGGGCGGCAAGCCGCTGGACAGCGCGCTGCCAGTGACCGTCACGGCCTCGAGCACGGCGGCGCCGGTTTCGGGTATGGCGACCAGCCGGTACTGGTTCGGGGCTTCGCGCGTGGCGCGCAGGCCGGTGCCGGCCAGCGCCTGATCCAGAGCCTCCGCACGAGAATAGCGCCCGCGCACGCCACCGCTCTGGCGGCCTGCCAACAGTTCCCTGGGCGCGGCCAGCAAGATTCCCGACTCATTCGCCAGGCGCGTCAGCACCTGGTTCAGGGGGGCAGGGGCAATGTCGAACGTCAGCAACGCGGCGGCTTGCCCGGCCCCGGCCGGTGCGGGCTGGGCATGCGGCGCCGACGCCCAAAGGGCGGACAGGGCGAGGGCAAGCGCCAGTGGCAAGCGGGATCCCTGGCGATGGCCGCGCAAGGCCATGGGCTGCGCGGGAAGAGGCAGGGTGGGCGGGAAACGATGGGGCATGACGGAACCTGTGCGCTCGTGCAATGGATAGGAAGGAAGCGAGAGGCGCGGCCAGGGCGGAAATGCCGTGCGGCGCGTGGACTCTCGGACGCTCACTTTCCTAAATCGAACGAGACGGCAAAATGCGGAACCGAATTCATGATTTTTTTTACCGCCGGGCCGCCCCAAGGTAAAAAAGCCCCCTCGGGGGGCAGCAAGCGTGCGGAGCATGCGCGGCGTGGGGGCCTTTTTACCGCCGGGCCGCCCCAAGGTAAAAAAGCCCCCTCGGGGGGCAGCAAGCGTGCGGAGCATGCGCGGCGTGGGGGCTTTAATGCAGGGCGATGCTTACCCACCACGGCAGCGGGCGGTTCAGCCGGATTGGCAGGACGGATGCCAGCATGTCCAGGGCGCGATCCACATCGTTGAGGGGGTAGCTGCCGAAGACCCGCAGCTGCTGGGCCTCGGGCGACAGGCCGAGGTGCCCGGCATGGTAACGGCGCAATTCGGCGACGACGTTGGCCAAGGGCGTGCCGTCGGCCAGCAGCAGGCCGTGCCGCCAGCTTTCCCGCGCAGGGTCGGCCGGCATCAGCGACTGCAGCGTATCAGCCGTGAACCGGGCTTGCTGGCCAGCCGGCACGATGCCGCTTGCGCCCGAGCGTGCGGGATTCACGCGGACGGCGCCTTCGTAGACGGCGACCAGGGTTCCGGCATCGCCCTGGCTGACCGAAAAGCGCGTGCCCAGGGCTTGTAGCCGGCCCTGCGCCGTATCGACGATGAAGGGGCGCGACGGATCTTTGCCGGTATCGATCAGTATTTCGCCCGTCACCAGTTGCAGGCGTCGCTGCGTATCGCTGTAGGCCTGATTGAACGCGCTGAGCGCCTTGATCCAGACCGTCGTGCCATCGGCCAGCGCAACCTGGCGCGTTTCGGCTACCCCTGCCTGGTAGTCCGTGCCCCACACCGATGCCAGGGCAGACAAGGGCGTCTGGCGCCACGCCGTCCAACCCAGCCAGGACAAGCCCAGCGATCCTGCCAGGCCCAGCAAGACCTGGCGCCGCCGGCGCGGCGCGGCGCTGATCGCCCGGTGAAAGGCAGAGACGGCGGCCTCGCGGTCCGGGCTTGATTGCAGCGGACTGAAGCGGCGGTCGATGCGTTCGACATAGCTCCAGGCCTGGCGGTGCTCGGCATCCCGGCCCAGCCATTGCTTCCATTTCTGTTGTTCGGCGGCCGATGCCTGGCCCGTACGCAGCAACGCATACCACTCGGCGGCTTCTTCCATCGCCCGATGCGAGGGTTCCTGCAGGGTTGTGGCGGTCATGACGCGACCGTCAGCGGGGCTGGCGCCGTCGGGATGGGAGGCGTCTCGGGCTGGCCGGCAGCCAGGCGGGCTTCCAGCTTCATGCAGCACAGCATGGCCTGCGCCACGTACTTGCGCACCATGCGGGAGGACACGTTCAGCGTGGCGGCAACTTCGTTGTCCGTCATTTCGCAGGCCACGGCCATGACGAAGGCGTGCGCGACCTTGGGCGGCAATTCACGAAGCATGGTGTCGATTTCGCCCAGGGCCTCAAGCACCATGGCCTGCTGTTCCGCAGACGCCACCGTGGGTTCGGGCTGGGCGGCAAGGACTTCCAGCCACGCCTGCTCCAGGCTGCGCCTCCGCCAAAGGTCGACGCACATGCCGTTGGCCATCTTGCGCAAGTAAGCGCGGACCTGCTGCGCGTTCTCGAAGTGGCAGGGGCGCGTCAGCAGTCGGACGAATGCATCGTGCGCCAGGTCGGCCGCATCGGCCGCATTGCCCAGACGCCAGTTCACCCAGGCGAGCAACCAGTGGTGATGATTGCCGTACAGGTGCTCGAAGTCATGGGACAAACCTTGTGATGCGCTCACGATCTCGCCCGCTCGCGATAGGGGGCCGCACCATTGCTAATGCGAACACGTATCAATTAATAAGTGAGGGCAGATTATTGCGCGTGGCGGACCGCCTTGGCAACCCTGGGGAAATCGAGTGTGGCGCGCCGGCCTCAGGCCTTTGAAGCGGGGCCCGAGGCGCGACGCCTTCCCAAGAGACGACGCGAGCGTCAGCCCGCCGTCATCACGCCATCGACCATCCGCATCAGGTCCAGCGGATTGCCGCGCTTGACGCCATCAGGCAGCAGCGCGTCCGGCAGGTCCTGATAGCAGACCGGGCGCAGGAAGCGGCGGATGGCCGTGGCGCCCACCGACGTCGATGCCGGATTCGACGTGGCGGGGAAGGGGCCGCCGTGCACCATGGCATGGCTGACTTCCACGCCCGTCGGGTAGCCATTCGCCAGGATGCGGCCGGCCTTGCGTTCCAGCACGGGCAGCAGCGCCTGGGCCGAGGCCACGTCGGCGTCGTCGACGAATAGCGTGGCGGTAAGCTGGCCTTCCAGGTGTTCGGCCACGGCCTGCATCTGGGCAAGGTCCTTGCAGGCGACGACCAGCGAGGCCGGGCCGAAGACTTCGGCTTCCAGTTCGTGCGAGGCCAGGAAGCGGTCGGCTTGCGTGCCGAAGACCACGGCGCCGGCGGCATTGGCGGCCGGCTTCGAGGCTTCGCCGCGGCCCAGGGTGGCGACGTCGGCGTGCTTGGCCAGCGCGTCGGCGCCTTCCTGGTAGGCCGCGAAGATGCCTGGAGTCAGCATGGTGGCGGCGCCCTTGGCCTGGACGGCTTCTGCGGCCGCTTGGCGGAAACGTTCCAGGGCGGGGCCTTCAATGCCGGTGACCAGGCCCGGGTTGGTGCAGAACTGGCCGACGCCCATCGCCAGCGAATCGACGAAGCCGCGGGCAATGGCTTCGGCGCGCGCTTCCAGCGCGGCGGGCATCAGGAACACCGGGTTGATGCTGGACATCTCGGCATAGACGGGGATCGGCACCGAACGGGCGTTGGCGGCAGCGACCAGCGCCAGGCCGCCGCGGCGCGAACCGGTGAAGCCGACGGCGGTGATGGCCGGGTGCGTCACAAGCGCCGTGCCGATTTCACTGCCTGCGCCGAACAGCAGCGAGAACGTGCCTTCCGGCAGGCCGTGCTTGGCCACGGCCGCCTGGATCACGCGGCCGACCATTTCAGAGGCGCCGGGGTGGGCGTTGTGGGCCTTGACGATGACGGGGCAACCGGCCGCAAGCGCCGACGCCGTGTCGCCGCCGGCAACCGAGAAGGCCAGCGGGAAGTTGCTGGCGCCGAAGACCGCCACGGGGCCCAGCGGCACGTTGGCCAGGCGCAGGTCGGCGCGGGGCAGCGGTTGGCGCTCGGGCTGCGCGGGGTCGATGGTGGCGTCCAGGAAATAGCCGTCGCGGACCACGCGGGCGAACAGGCGCAATTGGCCGACGGTGCGGCCGCGTTCGCCTTGCAGGCGGGCCAGGGGCAAACCGGTTTCCTGGTGGGTGCGTTCGATCAGTGCGTCGCCCAGGGCCAGGATGCCTTCCGCGATGCTCTCCAGGAATTGCGCGCGGGTTTCCAGCGGCACGGCGCGGTAGGGGTCAAAGGCGGCGCGGGCCAGTTCGGCTGCGCGCGCGACGTCGTCGGACGAGCCGGCGGGAAAGCCGGGTTCCAGGCGTTCGCCGGTCGCGGGGTTGATGGCGTGCTGGGCGGCGCCCGAGCCAAGAACGGCGGTGGCGCCGATCAGCATTTGGCCGGTCAAAGTCATGAGGATTCTCCGAAAAAAACGCCCCCGAATCGGGGGCAGGAATGCGTGGGGTGTCGCTCCGTGGCTTACTGGGGGCCGAGCTTCTTGATCAGGGCGTTGAGCATTTCCATTTCTTCGCCGGTCAGGTCGGTCAGCGGGGCGCG
>Ga0160502_100557_pt1 | contig 20743 bp, 20 predicted proteins | sample DIDnMG_14_FD_108237 | JGI IMG/M metagenome (GOLD analysis project Ga0160502, IMG submission 108237) | Enriched soil microbial communities from UW Madison campus, WI, USA - DID2933_E24_Xylan MG | ecosystem: Environmental > Terrestrial > Soil > Unclassified | place: USA: Madison, Wisconsin... | reverse complement strand
CTTCAAGTCCGCTCGACTTGCATGTATTAGGCACGCCGCCAGCGTTCGTCCTGAGCCAGGATCAAACTCTCCATAAAAGTTATGAAGTAAGCTTGTTAGCTCATTTCGTTGTTTTTGTTGCTGTCTGCAATTCTTACGAATTACAGGGCTTTTCGCTCGTTGTTCAGTTTTCAAAGAACAAATTTTCTTACTTTCTTCATCTCCGCATCTCTCAGCGGCGACTTTTATAATATATCACAACCGCCTATCTTAATGCAAGCTTTTTTTTAAATCTTTTTTATTTCTTCTTGCTCAGCATTGAAGTCTCTCAAGCGGCGAATATTAATTTACCACATATCGATAAGGTAAGTCAACAGTCGACATGATTTTTTCTAAGATGACGCTCCCCGTACCAAGCAGCGCTTGTGCAGCTACTCATCGCCGCACGCTATACCTGGCACCGGCCGGCCTGTAGACATTCAAGCTATCATCAGACGACTGCCGACAAGCGCAGCTCCAGATCATTGAAGGAACCGTTTGATCCGATAACCGCTACCTCGCGAATGTAGCCTTTGGACAGCAGCTTGTTCAGCAGCATATCCAGATCATCCTCAATCCAAGACAGCGACGGATGTGCTCGCAGTTCGTCATAGCTCCACGGCTCTTCCCTGCTGTTCAGTACACGGAATATTAAAGCCGTGCAGGTTTTTAACTTATCCATCATGGCAAACTCGCAGCCTAATAGCACTAGCTTAAGCCGCTGCTCCAACGATTCCGTACTTCCCGTCAACTCCTCATAGAGCTTATGAATACCGGGATGATAACGCCGGATCTGCCGCCACACACTCGCTTTAGGCTTGATTGTTATCTCCGCCAGTTCAATATGCGCCCAATGATGAAGAGCAGCCAGTGTGCTGCTATGGGCGTCAAGCAGGCTCCCGGACTGCATTTCCTCGCGAGCTTGCACATAGGCGTGCGCAAACCCTGCAAATTCAAACAGCAGTCTATGTTCACGCTCCTCCTCGGACGAATCACATCGTGGATGCACCTGTTTCCATACCTCATCGAAATCCAACACCATTTCACCCCGTACCGGGTCACAGCGGACGCCGAGACCCTTATACTATATCTGCAAGCAATCTCCTCGATATTATACTGCTGTCTTCCAAATCGCAGCTCCCATTATATAGCGTTGCCTGCCTGTTTCAGCTATAATGAAATTCTATGGTGTGTTCATGTTCGACACCTTTGTTCCGCTTTCCTGCTTAGCGGTATAGAATTATTCGGAACACCCGCCGCGCTGATTGCGGCCGTAGGTTAACGATGAGGCTTGAAAGTATAGAAAGGATGGAATCTATGTTTTTCAAATCAAGCAAGATTAATGAGTTCCGCCTCTGGGGACTTCTCCTCACCTTGATTGGGATGGGGCTTATGATCTGCGGGACGGCAGGAATAGTCATGTGGGGCCAGGCAGGGAAAATCTTCGCAGGCATCTTTATGGTTATCGGCATGGTGTTCATGATGGGCAGCATGGCCATCTACTTCTGGGCGGGGATGCTCTCCACCAGCGCTGTCATGCTCCAATGTCCCGAGTGCGACCGTCCTACGAAAATGCTAGGCAAGACGGACCGCTGTATGTTTTGCAAAACCAAGCTGACGCTCGATCCGAATCAAGCGACCCACACCCCTCCTAGTGAACCCGCAAGTTAACGAACCCGCCTCTGCTAGGAGGATACACTGCTGAATTCCCCGCCCCGACGGGGGAAATGCTCCCTTACAGAAAGGCTCCCTGCCGCTGATGCAGGGAGCCTCTCTTTTTTATGGCCTGCTCTGCAGCGCCTCATCCAGCACCGGCCAAATGGCAGGCTTCTGGAAGACACGCGCCCACGAGGCGACGCCGCCCAGGTCGTACTTCTTGGCCAGCTCTGCCCGCGCCTTGATGGATACCTCATCCTCCATCCAGATGCGCTTGCGCGCGCCGTCCTCTTGATACTCTATATAATGCTGTCCGGTTGAGGCGTTGAATTCAGGCTGAAGCTGCTTCTCCCCGATCAGCTTGTCCACCGCCTCCATCCCGATCGCCTTGGAAGATACCTTTGTTTTCCCGTCCTCTCCCGCCTGCTCCGTCCATACCCGCGTATAGAGCGGGATGCCCAATATCAGCTTTCGGGACGGTACACCGTCCTCCTCCAAAATACGCTTCACAGATTGCTCCACCCATGGAAGGGAAGCGACCGAGCCGGCTACTGGACTCGAAGCCCAATGCTCATCGTAGGCCATCACCATCATGAAATCGACGACTTTACCCAATGCGGCTCGATCGATAAAGGCTGACCACATCTCGCTGTTTGATTTGGGCGTCACATCCATCGACACAACCAGCCCTTGCTCATGCAGCAGCGGTGTCATCTCCCGCACGAACTGCACCAGATTCTCCTTGTCCTTGGTGTACACATTCTCAAAATCTATATTAATACCCTGCAGCTTGTAGATTTGAGCATAGGCGATCAATTGCCGAATCATGTTTTGCCTGCTCTCATAGCTGGCCAGCGCCGTGGTTGTCATATCGGGATCAAAGCTGTTGCTGAACAACGCCCACACTTGCATTCCTTTGCCATGTGCCCAATCCACATAGGACTTGTCTGCCTTGCTGCTCAATTGCCCCTTGGCATCCTTCAGGGCAAACCATGTCGGACTGACAACATTAATCCCCTCCAGCTCTCCAAGCTTCTCCACATCCGGGTTGCGCGAATAGACGGCCTCCCATGTCAGGTTGATGCGCTGGCCATACAGCTTCCAGGCTACAAAGGACTCCTGCTCCTCCACAGAGGCGGTCATCTCGATCGCACCCAGTACGACAGCGCTCTTGGCGACATAGCCGGTATACCCGGAGGAGGCCTGAACCTTGTACCATCCTTCCTCCTCGCCCCATAGTCGCAGCTTCGCTCCACTCTGCAGCGTTTCTACGATGGGAGCCTTGATCGTAGGCTGGCTTCTCAGCTCTGTCTCCTGCTTTGCAACACTTCCTGTCTGGATCAGCTCCGCCGCGGTGTGGATCGTTACGATCGAGGACGAAGGCGCATAGTCAAATTGCAGGCCATATAGCTCCTGTAGCGGCTCAAACGGCAAATAAACCGTATCCTCCTGCTTCTCGGCAGCAAAGCTAAGATCAACCTTCTGCTGATTCATCGTCGCCGTCAGCGCATCCGTCTTGAAATGCATAACACTATTAGACGTTGTCAATATAATGGATTCGCTCTCTTCCTCGTAGCGAACCGGCGCGTCTGGCCCTAACAGCTCCTGCACTAGCTTCAACGGCAGCTTAACGCTCTTCCCGCCTTGAGCCACCAATGCTCCATAGCCTGTAGGCTCTCCTTGGTAGAACAGCGGATTGGCCGTGTCGAACACTGGCGTGAGCCGTTCAAAGCTAGGAACGTAATGCTGCCATCCCCAATAGCCACCGCCCGCAACCACACCTATAAAGCATAGAAATAAAAAACCTCCAAACCCGCGCTTTTGCTTCTTCCGCGGTGTCTGCACCCGCATCGTCTCCAACAGCGTTCACTCTCCCTCTGCTTGCGTAAACCAGTTGCCGCTCTAGCAGCGCCTGCTCTCAGACCCGTGTCAAGCCAACATTCAACATTAATCGTTACCTATAAGACTTAGACGAGATAGCACTTCATCACGTTCACTCCTGCCATATCTCTTAGCCGACAAAGACAAAGAATAGGGGGCCATAGCATCTAAGCGTATGCGGCTTTACCGTCCTTGACTGGCGGCTACACTAGGTCGTGTCTGAAAACCCGTTCAAGGGCATCTCTCCCCGCCTTTTCGCCCCATGCTGCGTTGCTTTTTCTTAACGTACCCCCGGTACGCCTGCGAAAATGCGCCTTGCCTGGAACGAAAATTCGGCCAGATCTGTTCCGTTCAGAGTCTTCAGACACGCCCTAAAAAAACGCGCACTAAAGTCGGCCTTCGAGGCTTCCCTTATGTGCGCGTCTTTTGTAAGATACGGTTACTGAACCATGGTTTTGGTGCATTCCTTGCACAAACCGTAAATCTCCATCCGATGACCCTCTACAACAAATCCCGTCTCTTTCGATGCAGCACGCTCGACCTCAAGCAGCGGCGGATAGTCAAAATCAACAATCGTCCCGCATTGCTTGCATATCGCATGATAATGGTCGGACAGATCCGCGTCAAAGCGGCTGGAATCATCGCCGTATGTGAGTTCGCGAACAAGTCCCGCCTCTACAAACAGACGAAGATTGTTGTAAATTGTTGCAACACTCATGCTGGGAAATTTTGGCGATAGCGCCTTGTAAATCTCATCTGCCGTCGGATGAGTCAGCGCATCCATCAAATACGTCAAGATAGCGTGCCGCTGCGGGGTCATCCGGACGCCAGTCATCTTCAATTGTTCCAATGCTTGCTGGACACTAGCACCCATAGCCCTCACGCCTTTCTATAAGCTGATCGGACCCCGCCTCGCTGCAATAGGACTGCTAGGACGGCAACTTCCATTCAACTTATCTTATTTTAGAATTATTATTATTAGCACCATTTTAAGTGTTATGTTTACTGTTTGTCAATGAAAGGCCGGGTCGTGTCCGCAATATATTTCTTCAGGTAAATACTGCTATTGGCATTGACCCGAATATTATAGCGCCCTTCTCCAAGCGCTCCGCTCACTTTCTTACCGCTCACCTCTAGTGGAAGCTCTGTATAGATTTCGCCGAAGGTGACCGCTCCAAACACCGCATAATCCCCCTGCTCCGGCAGACCTAGCCGAATCTCACCTATGGAGCTGTCCAAATCCCACGGCCCCCCTACTACAGAGCTGGCCGCCTCAATGCTCCCATTCAGTGTATCCGCCTTGACGATGCCAGCGGCCTCATGAATCTCGATCTGCCCATTCTTCGTCTCAGCTTCAACGCTGCCTGCGGCATGCTGCACCTGAATCGATCCGTTCACTGTGGATAGGCTCAGATCATCTATCGCACCTGCAACGATGATATTGCCATTATCAATAAGAAGCTTCGAAGCACTGCGCAGCCCCTGCCCCTCGATGCTGCCGCTCTTGACTGTCGCTGATAGCGGCCCCGCAATCTGTTGCAGATATAAGCGACTGTACGTGGCGTCCACCTCCAGACCACCGTATAACAGCGACCCATCGATTGAGACGGTTCCATTCTGTATTTTCACCTTCATCGCTAGCTGCTGTTCCGGCTCCGTCTTAGCCTGATGACGCTCCTGCTCCTGCTCCTGTGCCTGTTCCTGTCCCTGCTCTATCGAGCCGCTCCCCGCTTCCTCACTAACCGCGAGGCCTCCTCCCTCCTGATCGGCTAATAGGCCGGATTCAGCAGCATTGCCATCTCCAGTACTGGTTGCAGCAGACACTGCATCATCAGTGGACGCTGATGCCTCCTCCAACTCCAACTGGGGCTGCTCCTCTCTCAAGGACTCAGGTTCCCCCTGCGGCTCGGCAGGAGGAGCTTCCTCTACAGCATAGAGAGAGGACGGCAGATATACCGTCATGTTGATCCGCGGCTTCAACTGCTTCTCTCCATATAGCTCACCTGCCCCCTTAATGAGCAATCGACCGCCCTCCCTGTTCAAGCTGACGCCTGCTGCATCGGCAGCCTGCCGTGCAGCCTCACGGTCGTCCAGGTCAACCCAGACCTCCGATTCCACGCGCACATCCGGCTCGTCTGTGCTTATAACCGTCAGATTGCCGTTCGCATTGACGACCTCGATGAGATGAACCAACTCCTCCGCTGGCTGAAGGCCACCATACAGCGTCTTGCCCTCGAAGCGCTGCCCCTTCTCCTCCGTAAAGCTGCCCTGCTCGTTGTATTCACTCTTGAACTGATCCAACCAGCGGTACGGAATATCGGCCAGTTCAGTGACTGCATAGGAGGTAGCCAGGAGCACCACGACGGCTGCCATACCGATCCAATCCATGGATAGCCTCATCTCTTGCTGCCTTCTTCGCACTGCGAATAGCGTAATCTCGATCCCTAGCAGGACGATGCCTACCGGCCACCACTTGGCGATGAAGGCTGCGGAACCGCCGAGAGCCGGCGGGGCTGCCAGCAGATACAGACCGACGGCCAGCAGGCAAGCAGAGGCTGTTCCCCGCCCAAGCCGCGCACGCCCTGCTGCCATGCGCCATGCCAGCCAGATGCCCAGCAGTATGAACGTCACGCCGGGCGCATAGATTCCGGCAGCCTCAAGCCATCCCGTCAGCATAGCTGGCGGGTTCATTAGAATCAGCAGCGCTACTCCGCCCAGCGACAGAGCCATTCCCTGAAGCAGCGTAACCGCTCCGGCAGACTTCTCTTCTGTACATTTTGCAAGCTGCTGCAATGCATCATATACACTATAGAAATAGACCACGGGTACCGTCAGGCCGAGCAGCACCAGCATCAGCAGATGCCTTCCACCCGCCTCATTGGCGTAATAGATCATGGCTGCTATCGCGACAACACTGACCATCAGCAGATTCAAGCCTCTTGCAGCCCGGCCAAGCAGCATATGGCCGCCTCCGGGGATCAGCAAGGCAAGCAATATCGCAAGCACCCGTCTGCGACGGGATAATGATTGTTCACTCATCTCTCCATCACACTCTCTTTGAATTGCTTTTATTTTACCATAACCTTATCAGGTTGTTGTATAACAGGCAGTCGGAACTGTGCTTGTGACTCTAAATATCAGCGAACAGCACTGATACATGCTCCTATAAATAAAAAAGGCACCCTGCGCAAGCCTTCCGGCTCGTCAGAGTACCTTATCCTTTTCCTTATCCGTATCATCATCCTATATCAAGCCAATAAAGGGCTGAACAGGCTGCCCCCGGCATAGCCCACAGCTCACGACCAAGCGGGAGGATCGCTCCATGCTCAGGCTGGGGAAGGTGCTGCTTACTTACACAGGGCGACTTACTTGCTCAGGCATTGCTGTAGCAGCTTGTTCACCAGCGCCGGATTCGCCTTGCCGCGAGACTCCTTCATCACCTGGCCGACCAGGAAGCCGATCGCCTTATCCTTGCCTGCTTTGTAGTCCTCCACAGATTGCGGGTTAGCTGCTACCACCTTCTCGACAATGGCCATGATGGCGCCCTCGTCGCTGATTTGTACCAGTCCCTGCTCCTCAACAATCTGCTGCGGCAGCTTGCCGCTCTCCAGCATCGCCTTGAACACAGTCTTGGCGATCTTGCTGCTGATCGTCCCCTTCTCCATCAATCCGATCATCTCGCCGAGGCCCTGCCCTGTAATCTTCACCTGTGACAGCTCCAGATTATTCGCATTGAGATAACCGAGCAGATCGCCCATAATCCAGTTCGATACCGCCTTGGCATCAGCCGTATAGCGCAAGCTCTCCTCGAAGAAATCCGCCAACTGCTTGGAGGCAGTAATGACACCCGCATCATAGGACGGCAGTCCAAATTCGTTCGTGTAGCGTGCTTGACGCGCATCCGGCAGCTCGGGAATCGAGGCGCGCACTCTCGCCTTCCATTCGTCGTCGATGTATAGCTGCACCAGATCCGGGTCCGGGAAGTAGCGGTAGTCATGCGCTTCTTCCTTGCTGCGCATCGAGATCGTCTTCCCTTGCGCCTCATCCCAGCGCCGTGTCTCCTGTACGACCACGCCGCCGCTGTTCAGCACCTCGGCCTGACGCCATTGCTCATATTCGAGGCCACGCTGCACGCCGCGGAATGAGTTCATATTTTTCAGCTCCGTGCGTGTGCCGAACTTCTCCTGTCCATATGGACGAATGCTGATGTTCGCATCACAGCGCAGCGAGCCTTCCTCCATCTTCACATCGGACACATCGCAATAGAGCATGATCGCCTTGAGCTTCTCCAGATAAGCCTTCGCTTCCTCCGGCGTGCGAATGTCCGGCTCGGAGACGATCTCAACGAGCGGGGTGCCGACACGGTTCAGGTCAACCAGCGATGCATAGCCGCCGTCGACATGCGTCAGCTTGCCCGCATCCTCCTCCAGATGGAGGCGGGTGATGCCGATCCGCTTCGTCTTGCCGTCCACCTCGATATCAATCCAGCCATTCTCACCGATCGGCTTGTCATATTGCGAGATTTGATAGGCTTTGGGCGAATCCGGGTAAAAATAATTTTTGCGGTCGAATTTGCTCTCCGTCGCAATCTCGCAGTTAAGCGCCATCGCCGCTTTCATCGCATACTCCACCGCCTGCTTGTTCAGCACCGGCAGCACACCAGGGTGGCCGAGACAGATCGGACACGTATGGGTATTCGGAGCGGCCCCGAAGGCCGCCTTGCAGCCGCAAAAGATTTTGCTGTTGGTGTGCAGCTCTACGTGCACCTCCAGGCCGACTACCGTTTCATATTGAGTCGATTGTGACATCGCTTGGTTCCTCCTGCTTCATGATTTCCGGCGGCTACAGCTGCGGACGCAACGTGTGATGCTCGGTATTTTGTTCATACGCATGCGCTGCGCGCAGCACCGTCGTCTCGTCGAATGCTTTGCCGATAATTTGCAGGCCGACTGGCAGGCCATCCGCCAGGCCGCACGGCACGCTGATCGCCGGTACACCGGCCAGGCTGACCGGAATTGTACAAATATCGTTCAGATACATCGTTAACGGATCATTGACCTGTGCGCCCAGCTTGAAGGCTGGTGTAGGGGCCGTTGGTCCGATAATGACATCATAGGATTGGAATGCCTCGTCAAAATCCTGCTTGATGAGTGTGCGTACCTTCTGTGCTTTCAAATAATACGCATCGTAATAGCCGGAGCTGAGCGCGTAGGTGCCCAGCATAATACGGCGCTTCACCTCAGGCCCGAAGCCTTGACTGCGCGATTTGCGGTACAGGTCAAGCAGATTGTCCGGGTTATCCGCCCGCACGCCATAGCGCACGCCATCGAAGCGAGCCAGGTTCGAGGACGCCTCGGAGGAAGCCAGCAGGTAATAGGTCGCAATCGCATACTCTGTATGCGGCAGCGAGATTTCCTCCCAGGTCGCGCCAAGCGATTCATACACCTTCAGTGCTGACAGCACGGCCTCCTTCACTTGCGGGTCAATGCCTTCACCCAGATATTCCTTCGGCACGCCGATGCGAAGTCCCTTGACATCGCCTGTCAGTGCAGAGGTGTAGTCTGGAATTTCTACCTTCGCAGAGGTTGAATCCATCTCATCATAGCCTGCAATCGCCTGCAATACGTAAGCAGAGTCCTCGACATTTTTGGTAATCGGGCCGATCTGATCGAGCGAGGACGCGAAGGCGACAAGGCCGAAGCGCGACACCAGTCCATAGGTTGGCTTCAAGCCGACAACGCCGCAGTAGGACGCTGGCTGGCGAATCGAGCCGCCCGTATCGGAGCCAAGCGCAAAATAGACCTGTCCTGTCGCTACCGACGCTGCCGAGCCGCCGCTGGAGCCACCTGGAACATATTCGGTATTCCACGGATTGCGGGTCGGGTAGTAGCTCGAATTCTCATTGGAGCCGCCCATTGCGAACTCGTCCATATTCAGCTTGCCGATCGTAACGGCCTGCGCCGACTTGAGCTTGCGCGACACCGTCGCATCATAGATCGGATTGTAGTTGCTCAGAAATTGGCTAGCACAGGTCGTGAGCAGATTTTCGGTCACGATATTGTCCTTGATGCCCGCAGGCAGTCCGAACAACAGCCCCCGCTCGCTGTCCGCAGCCAGCAGCTTGTCCAGCTCCGCCGCATCGCTGCGAGCTTGCTCTTCATTTAATGTTAGGAACGCCTTGATCGTCGAATCGGTATCTGCAATTCTTTTGTAGGATGCGTCAGTCAGCTCCGCAACGGACACCTCCTTGCGAATCAGCTTGCTATGTACATCCTGCAGGCGCAAATCAAACGGTGATGCCAACAGTAGTTCCTCCCTTCAATATCTCGCTTGTAGCTATTCCAAAACGGCAGGCACGCGGAATTGACCCTCATCCTCATCAGGGGCGTTGCGCATCGCCTTCTCCACCCCGACAGACGGACGGGATACATCCTCGCGCATGACATTGGTGATCGGCTGCACATGGCTGGTTGGCGGAACATTGTCCGTATCAAGCTCGCCTAGCTTCTCCGCGTATTTCAAGATGGCGTTCAACTGACCGGTGAACTGCTCCTTCTCTGCCTCCGACAGCTCAAGCCGGGCAAGCGCAGCGACATGCTCTACATCCTTGATCGTTATGCTCATTTGCTACTCCTCCTTTTCCTACCCTGAACCTCAATGTTCCCATTATAGCCTAGAACTATGGTGAAAAACTAGCCGTTTGCCCGGCAAAAAAGATAGCCTCCCTTCTCCACCCTCCCGGATGTAGAAAAGAAGCTATCGTTATAACTTCCAGCAGCCCTGCCGCATTCACCTGCAGCGCGTCCAGACTCATCCGCCCGCGCCCATGTCTGTTGCAGAGCCATCACTTCTCAGATCCACGCCTTCAAATTAATCTGCTTCACAAAATCCTCCGGCTTGGCCTGCGCCGCCGTCTCCGGCTCGTCTGCCTCACCCTCATCCCCATTCATGATCCGCTTGAATAGCGCCTCATTATGAGTAGCCAGCGCAAAATCAATCAGCGCCTCGCGCTCCACGCGGGCAACCTCATTTTGAATGATCACTTCTTCCAGCTCCAGATCAACGCTCGGCACAAAAAAGTTCTTGTTCACTTGCGGAATGCGCACCACATAGTCAAATGCATTATCTGCATTGCGGTCATACGCAATTATATAGCCATACTCCCCTACAGGGAGGTTCTGTTCGAATTTGTCTCCGATAACGATGACCCTCTGGCCCAGCTTCCACATCGCCATCCGCCCCCTATCCTAGCAGCTCCCTACCACTTTGCCTACCGCATCCTGTAGCTGCACATCAACAATCAGCAGCGAATATAGCTAAAGATGATAGATTATGTATCTATCCTACTAAAAAAAGATAGCGGTGTCCAATCGGTGACGATGATAAATCTGCTCCGTTCATGCGATCTTACGGTTCACGATCATACGGTTCAATGCGTTCACGATTCCTAAGTGGATGACTGCTGACTACTCATGTCTGCTGCGTGGCAATATAATCAGTTCTTCCGGGGTGCGCGTCAGCGCTACCGGGCCATCCGCTGTAATGAGATACGTATTCTCGATGCCGACGACCCCCTTGCCCGGAAATGTGAACTTAGGCTCCACCGCCAGCACCATTCCCGCAGCGAGCGGCGTGGCGAACCCTGCGGCGAGCACCGGCCATTCGTCGATCTCCAGCCCGATGCCATGGCCGAGGAAGCGAACCTGATCCGCGCCGCAGCCCATAAAATGGGCGCCCAGCCCCGCCTCATCGGCAAGACGCAGAGCCTGCTCATAGACCGCTTCACAGGATACGCCAGGCCGCAGCATCTGCTCCGTCCTCCTGATGATCGAGACTGCCGTCTCATAGGCCTGGAGCAGCTCCTCCGGCAGTGAGCCGATAACCGCTGTCCGGGTCTGGTCGATCACATAACCGTCGATGCAGCAGCCAATATCGATCAGTATCGGCTCATCCTCTGCCAACAGCTTGCGGCTGACGCTCTGAGGAGCCGCAGGCCCCAGCCCGCGGCCTCCTGCCGGCCCGTCAAAATAGGACGGCTCGGCGGCAGCCTCGCCCGATCCGACCATGCCCGTCATAATCTCCTGATTATAGCCGCGCATCCGCATGAGGCCGATATGCCCTCTACGGCGCAGCTCCAGCTCCAGCAGCGCCATCCATTCCAGCTCCTGCATGCCTGCGCGCATAGCAGGCAGCGCGGCGGCGAGCGCCTCTTCCACTACCGCTGCGGCGGCGGCGATCCGCTCGACCTCCACATCCGACTTGATCATCCGCAGGCTGCGCATGAGTGGCGAGCCGTCCGTCAGCTTTACATGAGCCGCGCCCGCATTCAGCACTTCGTTCAGCTTCAGATAGAGCTGAGCTGGCAGTACATCGAGCTCCGTCGCAATCCGAAGCTGCTGCCCCCCGCCCAGAAGCTGCGGATAATCGGCTGCAAGCGTGGCCGCAAAGCTGCGGAAGGAGCCTAGCGAAGTGGTTCGCACAACTGATTCCGCAACGGCCCTGGCAACACTTCTACGCACATAATAGGTCGGCTCTCCCGCCGCTGGTACCAGCAGATAGCCAGCCTGCATCGAACCGGTCAGATAATACAGGTCTACATTTTGCGTGACGAGATAGGCATCCAACTGTGCCTCACATAATAACTGCTGCAGACGTCGAATCCGGCTCTCCTGCTCTGTAAGGCCTGTCAATGGCGCGGGCTCACGACTCCCCTCTACCTCTTCGCCCTCTCTCTCAACTCGACTTGTATCCAGGCTCCGTTGCTCGTCTGCCATCGCTTTGCACCCTTTCCTCTCTAATTTCCCTCCCTTCATTAGAGCAAGTTTGTGACACCCCGTCAACCTGGCAACAATTCAGCCACCCCCTTAACCTTCCATTCAATCGGCTCCAACACCGTGAACGCACGCGGATAACGGAACAATGCGATAATGACTACGCCTGGCCCCTGAAGCGTCACCTCGAACTGATGCGCCTCCGAACGATAGCGATAGGGAAAGCTGGTGTCTCCATCAATAATATCGAACACCACAATCTCCGGCTCGGCGCTCAGCAGCGAACCGGGCAGCGGCTCCCCTGCTTCATTCAGCCCCAGATTATAGCGCATATAATCTGTAGCCGCTTCTGTTGCCTCCTGCCGATCAATCACAATCCGCCCGCCTGCCAGCTCCTGTGAGTCCAACTGCTGAGCAGCGGCATGAGCAGCCCGGTTCACCGCATGCTTGCTATGGAATAAGGTCTGGATCGCCATCTCCTCATCCAGTTGAAGCACATGAAGCAGCATCCATACCACCATCATGAGCGGTATGAGCAGCAGCTTGTACATCCTGCCCCTCCCTTCGTTCTATCCTTGCAGGCTCACTCTGACGGCCTGCGTCCTGCTGTATCATCCGTCCACTACCGCATATATTCACTCATCTTGAGCCCTCTTGCGCCCATCAGAGAGTCGGGAGACGGCGGCTCCAGGCCGATCAGACGGTCGATCTCCAGCAGCCGCTCATAAGGGTAGCGGATCGTCAGCATCAGCCCCGTGCCACGCTGCAGAGGAGCCTCTGGATTGTCAGCGGGCTGGCCGCTGGTGGAAGCCAGCTCATAGACGAGCAGCTCCGGCTTCATGCCGAGCTCGGCCAGTCTCGCCCGCGACTGCTCCACCATCGCCTCGCTTATATAGCCACGTTCACCGCTCGCTCCAACCTCCAGCAGATAGTCCACTTCCTTTTGCAGTACCGCCTGTCGGACAATGAACACATGCTTGTAGATCGGAGCGAACATGAACCAGCACATCATAGCCGACATCAACACAAATGCTAGCAATGATTTCATGGGTCTGTCTCCTTGATTCTTTTGCTCATCGCTGCCCCGCTATCCCGGATGACATCCTTCCCGTCTTGTCCGCTTCCGTACAGACCGGTATAAAGGACAAGGGCAGCGACCAGCAGCAGCGTGCTGATCAGCAGGGAACGCATCGCGCTTCTCTTCTCCTTTCTTCCGTTGGCAGCCTGAGTGCCTGCCGGTATACCATCTCCGGCAAGCGACCAGCCCGCCAGCATAGCTACGCATTGCTATGGCGTCATTGCACTGATCTTGGCATTGGCAGCATTGCCCTGGCTCTGAATTTGTGCCTGTGTGCCTGTGCTGCTCTGAGTAATAATGCCGTTGAACAGCAACACGACAACGACCAGCATCATTACCGTCATCAAAATGTTTCTCACCGCCCTCACCTCCTCTCATCGCATTCATTGCCATCGGGAAGCAGACCTCTCTTGCGCACCAGCTATAGAAGCCAACCTAAGAATTCAGCGTCTGAAACAGCTTTTGCGCCTCCTGCACCCACGGGAAAATAAAAATTTGAAACATGTACAAAATCGGCACGCCTGCCAGCACGAACAGCAGGTACGAAGCACTCTCCTTGCGGCTCTCCTTGGCCAGATCCAGCTTCTCCTTGTAATCGTGAATCCTCTCTCGCAGGAGGCGGTAATATTCCTCGCTCTCGTGCAGCCGCAAAGAGTGGATTGTCTCTGTGAAGCTAAGCCCCTCCTCGGTTCCGATACGCTGCTTGAAGCGGTTCATCGCTCCTTCGGCGTCATGATACCATTCACCAAGCAGCCGTTGCAGCTCGCCCCGCAGCACTCTGGCATAAGGAAGGCAGCGCATCAGCTTGGTATGAATATTCAGAGACGAGCCAGCCAGATAGAGCAACTGATTGCTGATTGTATAGATTTCCTTGGTCATCCGCTCTGCTCGCCATTTCTTCATGCTCTCCAGCATCGGCTTATCCACCAGCAGCAGAGCGGAGGCAGCGGCAGCCCCGGAGTAAACCGCAGGCGCCAGCCCATGCCGGTAGCCGAGGATCGCAGCGGCAGGCAGCAGCACCAGCAGCAATTGGCGCGCCAGCACATACAGGGCGGGGTCCCACTGGTATCCGATGCCTGCCAGCAGTGCCTCCCGCTCCTTAAATGCGGCTCCCATGCGGCTCAGACCGAGCGCGTTCAGCAATCCCGCCGGCACCTGATGCCGGGATGCAGTTGAGCCGGTTCCCAGATGCAGCCAGCGGGGCGGGCGCAGCAGCATCGCCCGCAGCAGTGCTCCAATACAGATGACGCCCAGTACATATTGCCCCGCTAACGCTGCCCACATCACATATCTCGCAGCCTCCATCATGCAGACCCCCTTTACATTTTTTTGCGGGATAGATACAGCCCCATAATGAAGGACACTACAATTAGTACAGCCGCATTCAGCAGCATATCTCTTCCTTTGGGGTCGAGCACATAGTAATAGTAGGCCTGCTCCGGGTTGTAATGCAGATTAATGCCGACGAATAGCGCAAGGAACAGAATCGGTGTAAAATTTGCAATCCGAATCTCCAGCAGTCGGTTCCTCTCCTGCTGATTGGCTCGCCGGGCCTTGCGCATATCCGTAATCAACTCCTTGAGGTTGTCGGTCACCGCATGTCCCTCTGCCAGCGCCACCCGCAAAATTTGCACATAATAATCAGCCCAGACATGCCCAAGCGAGGCCGCAAAGATTCGCAGGCTGGCCTCATCATCTCCTCTGACGGATAGATTGCGGTACAGTTGCTCGAATACGGACTGAATCGGTCCGAGCAGCCGCTTCTCCTCTACTGTCCGCTGGAGCGCGCTGCGAATGTTCCGCTCGCCGGTAATCAGATAGCATTGATAGAACAGCTCCACCGCCGGTAGAAAATCAAGCTGCGTCTTGAGCTGCCGCTGCGCAAGCGACATGCGCAGCCACAGATACGGAGCCACTCCCAGCAGCAGGCTGAACAGCACAATTCCCCTTGCACTTTGGAAGAAGACAGCACCGCTTCCAGCTCCAACAATCGTCAATGTCACAGACAGACCTGCGAAGCCCACCGGCTGCAATGGCCAACGCATGGATTCAAGCAGATCCGACAAATGGCGGTAAGGCGTCTCATAACGGGCCAGCCACCTAGCCAGCCTGTTGATCAGCCGCGCATCCTGCCTGTAGATCAGCCGATCCTGCCGAACCTCCTGATCTGCCATCCTGCGAAACAACAGGTACAACAATGCGCAAAGAGCAATGAACAGCAGTGCAGCGGGCAGCCACGGCCCGGCAAGAACTACAGCCGCATTCATGGTCGGCCTCCTCCAGGGGAGCCAGGGGCTCCCCGTCCTGGCAGCTTCATCGCCTCCAGCTCCTCCGGCTTCACCTGTGAGGATGCGTCCCCTGTCTGCTCCGCGAGTGCCAACTGGGCCGCGTTCTTCATCGCTGCCAGCTCCCCCGACACTGTCCAGCTCCGGGACGCCCGGTCATAACGTACCCAGTCATGAACCTCCGCCTGTCCGTTATGCCAATACAGTCTGCCGATTCTGGCAATGCGCCGCTTGCCATCTAGCTGACGCATCTCGATACCGACCTGCGCTACATATTCGGTGATGCGCTTCATTAGCCGTTCCGGGTTCATCGACCGTCCGTCCAGCATGCACATATCGGTGATGGCCTCTGGCACATCCTCCAACGTGTTGGCGTGGACAGTCGTCATACTGCCCGAGTGCCCGCGAGTGCAGGCCCGCACATAGATATTCGCATCGTCATCCCTGATCTCTGCGTGAATGATCCGCTGGGGCGACTGCCGGAGCGCCAGCTTGAACGCCTGCGCCGCGCTATGCTGGCTGTCCTCATCCGTCTCGTATTCCACAATGTTTTTGCTGGGAAAATCACGCCGCAGCCGCATCTCCAGACGGCTTTCAATGGTGATGATGCGTTCCTCGTCCGGCAACTGCGCAATGAGCGACTTGATGAGGTGCGTCTTGCCAGCATTGGTCGGCCCAATAATGACGATGTTCAGGCGCGCTTGCAAAATATGCAGTATCACCTCCAGCACCTGCTCGCTCATCGTCTGCACCTCCGGTCGGCACAGGCTGCTCAGCTCAAAGCGCCGCACAGTGTAGAACCTCAGTGTAAGCGTGGGCTCAGACGTGAAGCCGAAGCCTGTCATCGTCACCCGCGTGCCGTCGGACAGCATCACCTCCGCCCAGCGCTTGCGCGGATTAATGCGGTCATTATTGTAGAGCACCAGATTTTGCTGAATCCGATGTACATCCATAATCGAGTCGAAGGCATAGGCGGAGGGCGCCGCATAGCCGTCCCGCACCTCAAATATGCGCGTCCCGACAACCTGAATCTCCTCCAGCCCTTCCCGACTTTGCAGCACCAGCTCCAGCACATGCAGCCCGATCACCTCGGCGAACAATGCCTCGGCGAGCGTCGGATACGGATGCAGATAGCCTGGAAGCTGATGGATACGCTCACGGATGAGCTTATCCATTATCATCGCCAGCACCTCCTCCCGCTCCTGCTTAAATCCGAGTACAGCACGGTTGAGCCGTTCATTATGCTGGCGGCGCTCCTCCTCTGAGGAGCCTCTGGGAGCAGCCAGATAACCGCGCACCTCCTCAGCCAGTCGGGCAAATGTCTGCTCCGGGCCGACCGACAGCCGCGATTGCAAGGGGGTGTCGCTAATCTGCTCGGCGCCAAGCTTGGCTGCATATTCTGTCGGAGAGAAGCGCCCTCCTGCAGCCGCGCCCGTCATACCTCCGCTCCGTTGCGAAGCGCTGCCAGCCTGCGGTACCAGGGCTGCTTCTTCTTCTCGCTCCCGCGCTGCAGCGCGTAGGTGCGGCCGATCAGTTCGGCTGTCGGCTTCATCGCCAGCCGCCCTTGCTTGTCTGAACGCAGCCATTCCTCCAATCTGCCGCTATCAAGCTGCATCAGCAGCGACTCGTTCATGCGGAACTGCTCCGCTACAGGAATGCCAATCTCTTTGCGTATATCTCTCACTGGAAATCCTCCATTTCTCCATGGCGGGGATATGATGATCCCTTTATAATCAGTTGGCGCGATACCGAACAAGGGCGAGACCTGATAAATCCAACGTTTCCCATCCTCCTGAAAGCTCGCTAGCGCCGGCGTTGTCGTCAGTAGTCTCAGACCTGCACGACGCAGGACAGCAATCGTCGCCGCGTTATCCCAATACGCGCTCACGTCAGCAACGACCGCGGAGTATGAGCCAAGCCCTATGTCGAGCAGCAGCTCCACCTCCTGCGGCGTAAAATATTCTGCCTGATCCCGCAGCATGTTGCCAAATAACACGTGCAGACGGGGGTTGTGCGGAAGCGGATAGAGCGAGCTGGCCAATCTGCCCGGGGTCAAGGCGCCCGACAGCAGCTCAGGACGCAACTGATCAAGTGTCATTCCCGGACGGTCAATGCCCAGGTAGCGGTGCAGCTTGGCACTCTTCAGATTCAGATCCAGATACAATATCCTTCCCTCATGCTCCTCCGCCAGCCGATAAGCGGCGGCAAATGCTGCGCAGGTCGTTCCGATATTCGGCGTTGTTCCGACAAACCCGATGAGCGGCGCGAGATTCGCTGTCATGGATTCACCTCCCCCTCTGCATTCCTGTCCGGCTCGAAGGACAGCGGGCTGAAGGCAATGACCAGCTTCGCTTCACCCTCCTTGCACAGACGATCAATCGCCAGCCACTGCTCCTCCGTCAGATTGAGATTGATCGAATCGATCATCGCATTCGCATCCCGTCGCGAGGCATACATCCCCTGCTTGTTCCCGGCCGCCATCGACAGCACATTCGGGTTGGCCGGGTCGTCTACCTCCTGGTTGCCGGAGCTCTTCACGGAAGCCACCGTGACCAATTCGGGGAACATGCGGACAGAGTCCGACGCTGTGCCCGATAGGTACAGAATCACCTTGTCCCCGGCACGAATCCCGTTGGATACGGACAATACATAGTCTCGGGGAATCTGAAAGGTGGCCTCAGCACGCCCCGGAAGCAGCCTGTACGGGCTGATCTTCCAATCCAGAATAGGCTCGCCCGCACCGAGCGGAACGGCGGTCTCCATCCCCAGCGCCAGCGACGGGTCTGTTAACATCTCGCTGCTATAGCCTGAACGCGGGATAGCCGCAACGGTAATCATATCGCCGGTAATTCGTTCCCCTGTGCTAATGAAGCGGGAGGGCACCAGCACTTCAATCATCTCTTGCATCATCATTTGTCTGGCCTGGAACTGGTACATGGCATAGACCAGCAGTGCCGACAGCAGGGCAGCAACAGCTCCAATCCACATATTTCGTCTACGATTCATTACGCCTCCTCAGCAAATCCCCGACGCTAGCAGCCTACGCTTCCTCCTGTAGCACCCTACACACGCATATATTAGGGGGATAAAGGCAGAAAACGCAAAAAAGAACGCAGCAGGGCAGCACCCGTGCTTGCGTTCTTCGCATAGCGGCAGAATAGTATAGACATTATATATTGCTGTGTTTATATTACCAGCATTTCCATCGTCTGTCTACCCTTTTTTTGTATGTCGATCGTATGATTCAACACCTCAGCTCCTTCTCTTCACGAACCTTCACTCAAGCATTTGCTATTGTCCGTGCTTATGGTATAGTCTTGTTCAGATATATCGAACATGGAAGGATGGTATGATGGGCAGCTACATTTTATCTATCGATCAAGGCACAACGAGTACGCGCGCCATCTTGTTCGGCAAGGACGGCAAGATCGTCGCCTCTGCTGGACAAGAGATTCGTTCTTACTTCCCCCATTCGGGTTGGGTGGAGCAAGACGCCGAGGAAATATGGGTATCCGTGCTTGGCGTCATGGCCTCCGTACTCTCCAAATCAGGTATCCCCGCCAAGGAAGTAGCCGCAATCGGCGTGACGAATCAGCGGGAATCCACGGTCATCTGGAACAAGCAGACCGGAAGGCCAATTCATCGCTCTATCGTCTGGCAATCCAGACAAACCGCAGATATTTGCGAGGAGCTGAAGCAAGCTGGTCACGAGAAGCTGATCCGGCAAAAGACCGGGCTGCTGATCGATCCTTATTTCTCCGGCACCAAGGCCAAGTGGCTGCTCGATCATGTCGAGGGGTCGCGCGAGCTGGCGAAGCAGGGAGACCTGCTGCTGGGCACGATGGATTCATGGCTGATCTGGAAGCTGAGCGGCGGCGCTTGCCATGTCACCGACTACTCCAATGCCTCCAGAACGATGCTGTTCAACATACATGATCTTCGCTGGGATGAGGAATTGCTTGCACTGCTGGATATTCCTGCCTCCATGCTGCCGCAGGTGCATTCCTCTTCCCAAGTGTACGGCACGACGATTCCGCACCATTTCTTCGGAAGCAGCGTTCCGATCGCTGGCTGCGCAGGGGATCAGATGGCTGCGCTATTCGGACAGACTTGCTTTGAGCAGGGGATGGTCAAAAACACGTATGGAACCGGTTGCTTCATGCTCATGAATACCGGAGAAAAACCGGTCTCATCCCAGCATGGATTGCTGACAACGATTGCATGGGGAATCGACGGCAAGGTGACCTATGCGCTGGAAGGCAGTGTGTTCGTAGCTGGGTCGGCGGTTCAATGGCTGCGTGACGGCCTGCGTATGATCAAGTCCACCAAGGATAGCGAGACCTATGCAGCGCGTGTTGAATCAACGGAGGGCGTGTATGTCGTGCCAGCCTTCGTCGGCCTAGGGACGCCGTATTGGGACAGCGAGGTGCGGGGCGCCGTGTTCGGCCTTACGCGAGCAACGGAGAAGGAGCATCTGATTCGCGCCACGCTCGAAGCGCTCGCCTATCAGACCAAGGATGTGCTGAAGGTGATGGAGGAGGACTCAGGCATGACGCTGCAGACACTGCGTGTGGATGGAGGCGCGATCGAGAACAGTCTGCTTATGCAATTCCAGAGCGATCTGCTCGGCACTCCGGTTGAGAAGCCTGAGAACCGGGAGACGACTGCGCTCGGAGCGGCCTATCTGGCCGGGCTGGCCGTCGGCATGTGGAAGGATCAGGAGGAAATCTGCAAGCTGTGGACTACCGGCGGCGTCTACGAGCCGTCTGCGGATCGCGAACGCTATGCCCGGCTGTATCAAGGCTGGAAGCAAGCTGTTCAGGCCGCGATGGCCTTCAAGGTCTAGCAGCCCCTACACTGTCGGCATTGACCTCGGTCATAAGAGAAACAACATGTATGCAATGGCAAAAAAGCGGATACACCTCTAGGGAGTGTCTGAACACTCTGAACGGAACAGATCTGGCCGAATTTTCGTTCCAGGCAAGGCGCTTTTTCGCAGGCGTACCGGGGGTACGTCAAGAAAAAGCAACGCAGCATGGGGCGAAAAGGCGGGG
>Ga0160502_100556_pt1 | contig 20753 bp, 23 predicted proteins | sample DIDnMG_14_FD_108237 | JGI IMG/M metagenome (GOLD analysis project Ga0160502, IMG submission 108237) | Enriched soil microbial communities from UW Madison campus, WI, USA - DID2933_E24_Xylan MG | ecosystem: Environmental > Terrestrial > Soil > Unclassified | place: USA: Madison, Wisconsin... | reverse complement strand
TTTCTTGAAAGCAATGACTCGATAGCTCAGTCGGTAGAGCACATCACTTTTAATGATGGGGTCCTGGGTTCGAGCCCCAGTCGGGTCACAAAAGGTCGGGTAATTTATTTTACTCGACCTTTTTTCTTTTTAGGCCATGTGGAGAAACGGTAGACTCGCCATCTTGAGGGGGTGGTGCTCGCAAGGGCGTGAGGGTTCAAATCCCTCCATGGTCACAGAAAAAAATTAAACTCTATTTGATTGTAAAATAAGAACTTAAAGCTTTTATCGAAATTAATTGTAAAATTCATTTAAAAAAAGGCTTATTAACCTAAATAAAGTACTTATATTTGCACCCTCGTTCAAGAGACAGACTCGATAGCTCAGTCGGTAGAGCACATCACTTTTAATGATGGGGTCCTGGGTTCGAGCCCCAGTCGGGTCACAAAAGGTCAGGTAATTTATTTACTTGACCTTTTTTCTTTTTATGCAAGATTCAAATCCTGAAAGATTTAGAAAAAACCCCTTTATCCCTTCTTTATATTTTCTTATCTCCGAACTATTATTTTAAAAAAGAAATTCCCTTACAAAACAAAACTTTCTTAAATTCGTCGGGAAATAATTAATCACTAATCCCAAATTAGTTTTATGAAAAACCTACTAGTACTATCATTTATTATGATAAGCTTTTCGTCGTGGTCACAAACCGCAGCAATTTATTTTAACAAAGCTTTTAACAAAGCCGCCGCCGGAAATTACAAAAGTGCAATCGCCGATTACACAAAAGCCATCAACAAGGATTCTAAATTTGTTGAAGCTTATCAAAATCGAGGCGTTGCAAAATTTAAACTAAACGATTTAAAAGGAGCTCATGCCGACTTTAGCAAAACAATCGAATTAAGCGATACGAATACTGATGCTTATACTGGAAGAGCAAACGTTAATTACAAATTGCAGAATTACGAAGAAGCCATAGAAGATTGCACTTCTTCTCTTGAATTAAATCCAAACGATTATGTGGCTTACAATTTGCGTGGTTTAGCTTATAACAAAATCGGAGACAAAAAAAAATCATGCAAAGATTTCACAAAAGCAATTGAATTAGGAAGTCAGAGCGCTACAAAAAACAGAGCAACTTTTTGTAAATAATAAAAACTCACAAAAAATAAAGAACAGTCTACAGAAATTTTTAACCTGCAGACTGTTCTTTTTTATCAAAGTAATAAATTTCTTAAAAAAAATATACCTGATTTTAGGTAAAAAATATATTTTTAATACTTAAACCTCTAATCCTCTATCTTTTTAATGTAGTTTTAAGGTCGAATATAAGATTTTGTTTTACATTTGTTCACTTAATCGCAAAAAATGATAAACAATATTAAAACTGTTTTCAGTATTAAAGATCTTGAGAACTTATCTGGAATAAAAGCGCATACCATACGCATCTGGGAAAAGAGATACAACATCCTTGAACCAATGCGAACCGATACTAATATTAGATTTTACAATCTTCAAAATCTTCAGAAACTTCTAAATATTACGTTATTACACGAATATGGCTATAAGATTTCTAAAATTGCGACATATCCTGACGAAAAGATTCCACAACTGGTACGTGAAATAATTTCGAAGAAAAATTCTCAAAACTATGCCATTACTTCTTTCAAAATGGCAATGATGAATTTCGACCAAGAATTATTCTTTAACACATTCGATTGGCTTATTTCGGAAAAGACTTTTAAAGAAGTTTTCAAAGAGCACTTTTTGCCATTATTAAAAGAATTAGGACTATTATGGCAGTCTGAAACTATCACGCCGGCAAATGAACATTTTATGAGTCATTTGATTAAGCAGAAAATATTAATTTACACAGAAAGCCTTCAAATAAGAAAACCAACCAAAACCGATCGAATTTTCGTTCTATCACTTCCGTTAAATGAAATTCACCAAATCGGGTTGTTATATCTGCAATATGAAATTTTAGATAGAGGTTACAAAACCATTTATTTAGGAGAAAGTATGCCAATTGAGAACTTGCAGGATTTAACCAAACATTTTGAGAATATTACTTTTATTTCGTTCATGACAGTTCAGCCAGATCGAAGCGTAATCAATCAATATGTAAAATCTATGGGACAGAAATTATTGCAGAACAACAACGAAATCTGGCTTATGGGTAAAATGGTTGAGCATATCGATCAGAAAGTCTTAACGGACAAAATCAGGGTTTTTGATTCGATGGAAGAAACTATTAACATGATCTAATTTATTTTTGTTTAAGTTTTTCTTATATTTGTTAAACAAATGAGAAAAACTATTCAAATAATAGGTTCTGGCTTCTCTTCTTTGGCTGCCGCTTGTTACCTTGCCCAACAAGGAAACAACGTTACTGTGTATGAAAAAAACAGTACGATTGGCGGGCGCGCAAGACAGTTTAAAGAAAACGGCTTTACATTTGACATGGGCCCAAGCTGGTATTGGATGCCAGATGTTTTTGAACGTTTTTTTCAAGACTTCAACAAAAAACCTTCTGATTATTATGAGCTTATAAAACTTAATCCCGCTTATCGGGTTTATTTCGGGATAAATGATTTCATAAGCATTTATGATAATTTAGAAGACATCAAATCTACTTTTGAAAGCATTGAAAAAGGAAGCGGAGAAAAACTGCAAAACTTTATCAATCAAGCAAAAAGCAATTATGATATTGCAATTAAAGATTTAGTTTACCGTCCTGGCGTTTCTCCTTTAGAATTAATTACACCACAGACCGCTTTAAAACTCAATCAGTTTTTTAGCAACGTAAGTTCAGATATTCGAAAACAATTTAAGAACGAAAGATTAATCCAAATTCTAGAATTCCCTGTTTTGTTTCTTGGTGCAAAACCAACCAAAACACCTTCTTTCTATAATTTTATGAATTACGCCGATTTTGGCCTCGGGACTTGGCATCCAAAAACTGGAATGTTTGATGTCATTCGAGGAATCGAAAAACTGGCTCTCGAACTTGGCGTAACCATCAAAACCAATTCATCAATAGAAAAAATTATTGTTGAAAATAATACTGCAACTGGAATTGTAATTAATGGTGAAATCCTAAAAGCAGACATTGTTTTGAGTGGCGCCGATTATCAGCATACCGAAACTCTTTTAGAAAAAGAACATCAAATGTATTCTGAGAAATATTGGGAAAGCAGAGTTTTTGCACCTTCTTCTCTCCTATTTTTTGTGGGTTTTGATAAAAAAATAGAAAACATATCGCATCACGCTTTATTTTTTGATGTCGATTTTAATCAGCATGCAGCCGATATTTACGATAATCCAAAATGGCCAGAAGCTCCGTTGTTTTATGCCAATTTTCCATCCAAAACAGATCAAACCGCAGCTCCCAACGGAATGGAATCTGGATTTTTCCTAATTCCGCTTGCACCAGGAATTGAAGATACCGAAAAACTCCGAGAAGAATATTTCGAAAAAATAATCACTCGTTTTGAGCAACTTACGCAGCAAAAAATTAAAAATAACATTATCTTTAAAAGAGCGTTCTGCAAAAATGACTTTGTATCTGATTATAATGCTTATAAAGGAAATGCTTACGGAATGGCAAATACATTAATGCAAACGGCTTTTTTAAGACCAAAAATAAAAAGCAAAAAAGTCAAGAATCTATATTTTACAGGACAATTAACCGTTCCTGGACCAGGTGTTCCGCCTGCTTTAATTTCAGGAAAACTCGCAGCTGAATTAATTCAAAAATCTTTTAGATCTTAAAAAAATGAAATCACTATTCGACGCCGTTTCTTTCAAATGCAGCAAACTTGTTACTAAAAGTTACAGTACTTCATTTTCGCTTGCTGTAAAAATGCTTTCACCAAGTATTCGCGATGCTATTTACAGTATTTACGGATTCGTCCGTTTTGCTGATGAAATTGTAGATTCATTTCATGATTATGAAAAAGAATATCTAATTGAAGATTTCGAAAAAGAATATTACAAAGCAATGGAATTAGGCATTAGCTTAAATCCAATTTTAAATTCGTTTCAACATACTGTAAAAGAATATAATATCACAGACGATTTGGTTCAGGCTTTTCTAAAAAGCATGAAAATGGATCTGATAAAATCAAATTACCAAACTCAATCCGAATACATCGACTACATTTATGGTTCTGCTGATGTTGTGGGTTTAATGTGTTTAAAAGTTTTTGTTTCTGGAAAAGAACATAAATACGAACAATTAAAAAATGAAGCCATGCGTTTGGGTTCTGCTTTTCAGAAAGTAAATTTCTTGAGAGATTTAAAAGACGATAACACCATCTTGAATCGAACTTATTTTCCAGGCGTAAACCTGAATAATTTCAACGAAGATTCGAAAAATCAAATCATCAAAGAAATTGAAGAAGATTTTCAAATCGCTTATCAAGGAATTGTAAAACTTCCAATCGAAGCTAAATTCGGAGTTTACACCGCTTATATTTATTACAAAAAACTGCTCAAAAAACTAAAAAACACACCGTATTACGAAATTGGAAACTCTAGAATTCGAGTTTCTAATTATACAAAAGCGGGACTTTTAGCGCAGTCTTTTGTGACGTATAAATTGAAGTTGGTTTAGATTCGTTCATCGTTCAGTTATTATCATTAAGCCAACTGTTTGTCTTTCTGAGCGAAGTCGAAGAACCGTGAGAAGCTCTCCAAAGATTAGATTCTTGTTGCGGAGCTACTAGCGTTCCTTCGACTTCGCTCAGGATGACAAAAAATGGGAGAATCATCAACAAAAAAACCTTTTGAGTCAATCTTTTATAATCTAAAGCTAAACTCAAAAACAATAAAGCGATAATTTTAAAACATCAACATTTATAAAATGATTTCTTTTTTAATCTTTTTAGGCGTTTTTCTTTTCATGGAATGTGTTACGTGGCTTACGCACAAATACATTATGCACGGATTTATGTGGTATTTTCACGCCGATCACCATCAGCCGAAATATGAAAATACCTTTGAGCGCAACGATATTTTCTTTGTCATTTTTGCCACTCCAAGTATTATTTTATTCTACTTTGGCGTTCAAGGCGGATTCAATTATTTGTTTTTTATCGCTTGTGGCATCACACTTTACGGCGCTTGTTATTTTTTAGTTCACGATGTTCTCATTCATCAGCGTTTTAAATGGTTTAAAAACACCAAAAACAAATACCTCATCGGATTACGAAAAGCTCATAAAATACATCACAAACACCTCAACAAAGAAAAAGGAGAATGCTTCGGAATGTTGTTCGTGCCATTCAAATATTATAAAATGTAGCATTATTTGGGTATTTTTCAAGAAAGATTTGATTATGAAATTATACAAAATAGTAACCGTACAACATATCAATGCAAGTGTAGAAGATTGCTGGGATTTTTTCTCAAGTCCGAAAAACTTGCAAACCATTACGCTCGATAATATGAATTTCCAAATTCAGGATTACGACGGCAAACGCATGTATCACGGACAACTCATAACTTATACTTTAAAACCGCTTTTCGGAATCAAAATGTCTTGGGTTACCGAAATTACGGCTTGCAAAGAAAACGAGTATTTTGTAGACATTCAACAATTTGGCCCTTATAAAATTTGGCATCACAAACATTTTTTTGAACCAACACCAGATGGCGGAACTAAAATGACAGACATTGTTCATTATGCGTTACCATTCGGAATTCTAGGCCGAATCATGAATCGATTAGTCGTAAAAAACAAACTGAAAAGTATTTTCGATTATAGATTTAATAAAATTGAAGAATTGTTTAATTCTAAAAAAGCTTAAAAAATTAAACACATAGAATCATAGAATTTAGATTGACAAAAGGCGTTTCACTTGCATAAATACATCCCGAAGCTTCGGGACTATGTGTTAGAAACTGGTTTCTTTCCAAACTCTTAAAAGAAAAATAAAATCTATGTTTCTATGTGTTTAAAATAACATACAACAATGACAAAACAAAAAGTTACCATTTTCTGGTTTAGACGTGATTTGCGTTTAGAAGACAATACAGGATTATTTCATGCTTTGCAATCTGATTTTCCTGTTGTGCCTCTTTTTATTTTCGATGATGATATTTTAGAACATCTTCCAAAAAACGACGCCAGAGTAACTTTTATTTATGATTCACTCGAAAAAATAAATTCAGAATTAAACAAACTTGATTCTTCAATCTTAATCAAAAAAGGAAAAACAAAAGACGTTTGGAAATCGTTAATTGAAGAATTTGATATTCAAAACGTTTTCTTCAATAAAGATTACGAACCTTTTGCTATTAAGCGCGATAATGCAATTTCATCTTTATTAAAAGAAAATAACATCGAATCTTTCTCTTTTAAAGATCATGTAATCTTTGAAGAAAAAGAAATCACAAAAACAGATGGACTTCCGTATACCGTTTACACGCCATATAAAAACAAATGGTTAGAAAAATACCATCTTTCAGGTTCGGCTCCAGAATATGATTCAGCGCCATTTCAATCTAATTTTGCTAAAGATAAATTCAAGTTCCCAGATTTAGCTGAAATAGGTTTTGAAAGAAGTTCAATAAAAGTACAGCCACATAATTTAACTCAAATTGCCCATTATAAAGAAACCAGAGATTTCCCTGCCTTAGACAGCACTTCTTATCTTTCGCCACATTTGCGTTTTGGAACTGTTAGCATTCGAAAATTAGTAAACTGGGCAAACCGAAAAAATCAGACTTTTTTGAGCGAATTAATCTGGAGAGAATTCTTTATTCAGATTCTGTTTAGTTTTCCGAATTGTGTCAATCATAATTTTAAATCGGCTTACGACGGAATACAATGGCGAAATAACGAAGAAGATTTCAAACGCTGGTGTTCTGGAACTACAGGATATCCGATGGTTGATGCGGGAATGCGTCAGCTTAACGAAACGGGTTATATGCACAATCGCGTGCGTATGGTTGTGGCAAGTTTTCTTTGCAAACATTTGCTGATTAACTGGCAATGGGGCGAAGCCTATTTTGCAGAAAAACTTCTAGATTTCGAATTGGCTTCAAACGTAGGAAACTGGCAATGGGCAGCGGGAACAGGTTGCGATGCCGCGCCTTATTTTAGAGTTTTCAATCCCGAAATTCAACAAAAGAAATTTGACGAAAAAGGCGAATACATCCGTAAATGGATTCCTGAATTTGATTTTGGCTACACAGAACCAATGGTTGATCACGCCTTTGCAAGAGATCGCGCGATTGCTACTTATAAGAAAGGGATTTTGAAATAAATTTCAAAATCCAAATTCCAAATTCCAATTATCGCAATCTTGTCATCCTGACGAAGGAAGGATCACACACGTAGCTCTGCAAAGATTATCGATTTTGATCGTGGAGTTTCTAGTGTGATCCTTCCTTCGTCAGGATGACAAACTAGACAAAAAAAACTTTGTCAAAGTTTTAAACTTTGACAAAGTTCTACATCCCTAAAATTGGAATTTCCTCAACTAATATTTCAAATAATTCTCTACAACTATTTTCGCTTTCAAATCGAACATTAAATTGTACAAACCGAAGAAAGTACGATTCATATAAATAAAGTGCTTAGAACCGCGATTTCCGTTCATTTTTTTCAGGTTTGTATCTTCTGAGAAACGCTTTCCTAATTCGGCAATAGCGTTGAAGAATTTTTCATCTGCAAAATCGAAAGTTTCGTTTTGGAAAGGTTTTGTAAAAAGAGACAGCAAATCATGAAACATTTCGGTGAAATATTCGATTTCTGCTGGTGTATCGTCTGGACGAAGAATTTCTAATTCGAATAATTTCTGGTTGAATAGCTTCTCGTCTGTAATGACATTTTTATTAATCAGCTCGAAATACGGCGTATAAAACTCTTCTGGAATTTGTTTCATACAGCCAAAATCCAAAGCAATTAATTGATTTTGATCATCAACTAAAAAATTCCCTGGATGCGGATCTGCGTGTACTTTTCGTAAAACATGAATTTGGTACATGTAGAAATCCCAAAGTGCCTGCCCTATTTTATCGCCAACTTCCTGATCGGTATTTTTTGCTGTAAATTCAGAAAGATGAATTCCTGTCATCCAATCCATTGTGATGATTTTCTCTGATGAAAACTCTGGGTAATAGTTTGGGAAAGTAATATTTTCAATTTTTGAGCAAGCATCTACAACTTCCTGACTTTGTTTTAATTCTAACAAATAGTTGGTTTCTTCGATAAGTTTATCTTCAACTTCTTTAAAATATTTATCAGAATCTTTTCCTTGCAGATTAAACATTCTAATCGCAATTGGTTTTACTAAAGCCAAATCGGAAGAAATGCTATTGGCAACGCCCGGATATTGAATTTTAACCGCTAGTTTTTTGTCATTTTTCTTTGCCAAATGCACTTGACCAATACTTGCAGCGTTTATTGAATTTGGATTGAATTCGTCGAAAATTTCATAAGGCGTTTTGCCAAAATTGCTTTTGAACGTTTTTAAAACCAAAGGTGCAGAAAGTGGCGGAACTGAAAACTGAGACAACGAAAACTTTTCTACGTAAGCCTGAGGCAGAAAGTTCTTGTCCATGCTCAGCATCTGAGCTACTTTAAGCGCACTTCCTTTTAAGCTTTTTAGTCCGTCGTAAATATCTTCGGCATTGTTTTCGTTCAGTTTATCACGGCTCAAATCTGGATTTACTATTTTTTCGGCATAATGTTTTACGTAATTTACACCAATTTTAGCACCCGTTTGAACCAATTTTCCTGCTCTTTCTATTTTTGAAGTCGGAATATAATCGATCGTTTTCATTATCTGCTGTATACTTTTTCTTTAAACAAAAATTTCCCGAAATCAATCAAATGATTCATCGGTGCGACATTCATTAATTCGAACGAAGCATTCACTGATTTTTCGATAAAAATATCTGTTTTCTCAAAAGCAGGAGATTCGTCTTCCATCCAGAATTTAATCGTCATCATTAATTGCAACCAAGCCGATTCTTGAATGGCTTTTTCTTGAAATTTTTGAAATCTTTCTTGCTCCAATCTATAATCGTCTGTTAAGATTTCAGCAACATAATCTTTAAAATTATTTCGAAGCGTAGTCAACTGAACCAAGTTTTTCAACGGGTTTCTGTCAATTTTAAGCGATTGCAAAACATAACTTCTATTGGCAGTTAGAATTTCAAAGAAAGTGAAATAAAAACTCAACATTTTATTTTTCATATCATATCCCTGATATTCTTCATTTTTGTGAAGAAGATTAACTGTGTTTTCAAAAAACAGTCGAAATATCTCTTTTTCTAAACCTTCTAATGTTCCAAAAAAAGCATAAAATTCAGCTTCAGTAAAATCATTTTCTTTGGCAAAATGATAAACCGATTTTGGTTTTTGGCCTTTTTCTAAAACCTCATCCATATATTTTGAAACGATATCATCTTTGGTAATTACCTTTTTTTTAGTCGCCATTTTATTAAAATTTAGAATTTGCCATAAAGGTAAACATTGTTTAAGTACCTTTACTTATCCTTAAACACTATATTCTGTTAAATATATTATAAACTATTATGGCTCAAAATGTTCTATTAACTGGCGGAACTGGTTTCATCGGGAAATATTTAACAGATGTTCTGATCGAAGCTGGATATTCTGTATCTATTTTGAGTCGTTCTGATAAAGAAAATACGCCAAGAGTCACTTATTATAAATGGGACATTAAGAAAAACTACATTGATAAAAATGCCGTTCTTAACGCAGATTACATCATTCATCTTGCAGGTGAAGGAATTGTAGAGAAAAGATGGACCAAAAAACGCAAAAAAGCGATTATTGAAAGCCGTGTAAGACCTATCGAAATGATCTACTCGGTTTTGGAAAACAACAATAAAAAACTGGAAGCATTTGTTTCTGCTTCAGGTATTGGGATTTATGGTGCTGTTACCAGCCATAAAGTCTTTACAGAAGATACGCCTCCAGCCAATGATTTTTTAGGCATTACTTGCCAAAAATGGGAAAGTGCTGCAGATAAAATTGGTTCTTTAAATATTCGAACGGTCAAAATTAGAACTGGTATTGTTTTAGGTAAAAATGAAGGTTTTTTAAAAAAATTAACTCCGACTTTTAAATCTGGTTTTGGCGCAATACTTGGTTCGGGCAAACAATATTTGCCTTGGATCCATATTGAAGATTTGTGCCAGATTTATCTAAAAAGCATCGAAGATGCAAAACTAGAAGGCGCATATAACGCTTGTACAACAGACAATACGACCAATGCCAGATTCTCTAAAACCTTCGCTAAATTGTTTGATTACACAATATGGGTACCTAAATTACCTCCATTTTTTCTAAAAATTCTTCTAGGCGAAATGAGCATTGCTGTCTTAACAGGAACGCGTGCTTCTTCAGAAAAAATTCAGAAAACAGGTTTTGAATTCCAATTTACCGATTTAGAAAAAACGCTTATAAATTGTATAAAGTAAGTCTTATTTCAGCGTTAGCAACGATTCTTCGCTTCGAACTATTCCCGTCAGTTCAGTATTAGCTGTTGTTGAAACTTTCGAAGCTATAGAACTTGGAATATGGATATTAAAATCAGATACTAAAATTGGAAAGTCTGAAATTACCTGAATGCCTTCTGGAACTCTTTTGATTAAAGCATTTACAACAATTTCTTTCGATTTGCCACGTAAATTAAGTTTTCCTTTAATCTCGTATTTCTTTTCAACTTCAGTAATATCTTTCAAGTCAAATTTTTGGATTTTCCCTTTAAATACGGCTTTAGGATAACGATTGCTTTCCATATAATTGTCATTGAAATGCTCTTGCATCATATCCAATTTAAAGCGGAAATTTTTAACGATAACAGTACAGATAAAAGTACTTGTTTTAGGTTCTAAAAGAATGGCAACCTGTCTGTTTACAGCTTTTACTTCTTCGAATAAGGGAACAGAGGCTTCAAAATTTATTGTTCCTGTATTGGTAAAAAATTTGTCTTGGGCAAGGACAGAAAACGCTGTAAAGAGTAAAAATAATAAGGTAGTTGTTTTCATAATCGTCTACATTTAAACAATTATGTCATCCAATTTATTTCTGATAAAGAGAATTAAAATTCAGATTCTAATTGACCTGAAAAAATCGAACGGCAGTACTCAGTGAAAAAATTCCGTAACCCAATAATTACACTTAAAGTTACGGAATTTTTGCATGCAAAGTTTTGGAATTAATGCTAAATATTTGTGAATATTTTTTTGTAGTAAAATGAGAATTGTGAGAGGCAAAAAAGACTAAAATCTTCCTTTTATTAAAGCATAAATTACATTGATAAAAAACAAAAGCTGTGCTCCAAATAATGCAAAAATGGAAATCACTATTCCTATTTCTATTCTTTGGTTAAAATTCATGTCCTTTAAAAGTGCAACCATATCGCCAGGAACACTTTCTCTTAAAAATTTAGGCAAAACAAAAACTGCAAACAAACCTATTATGCTAATTAAAACATGAGAAACTGTCATCCAATTTACTAAACCAAAATTTAGCTTTAGGAGACCAAAATAAATCAAAGCCAATATTCCATAAATTACAGAAATGAGAATCATTAAATGTTTCCAAGAAATAAGATAATAAGTAGCATGAATATTAATATCGAGCATTTCGTTCCCTCTATAAAAGCCAAAAGCTAAAAGACCTACTATTACTATTAAAAATAAAAAATGAGGTGTGCTTTGTATATAATTCATTCTAAAAAAAATTAACCTTTTACTTCTGTACAAATCTCAATTAAAAAGCCGTTTAAATCTCTTGCGTATGCTACAATTTGTCCCCAAGGTTTTTCTACAGGTTCTGAAACGATAACGGCACCAAAAGAAGTTGCTTTCTGCAAAACTTCTGGTACATTTTCGGTTATAAAACCAATTTCTATTGCAAAAGGCTTGTCTTCTAAACTGCTTTCGATAAAACCGTCAGGTAAATTTTTTGAAGCTAATTTTTTAGAAGCAAATGAAAGCGTTATTTCTCCTGTTATTAATTCGCCATAATCATTATCTGGCGTGACAAATTTTCTCGAAAAACCAAATGCATTTTCATAAAATGCAATAGATTCTTCAACATTTTCAACATATAATATTGTGTATCCAAACTTGACCATATTTTCTACTATTTAATGTGTATTAAATAAATATAAGAAAATTTAGCTGATTTCTAACAGAACATTGTATTTTTCTAAACTGGCTAAGTCTTCAATAGAGTTTATATTCGCCAATTTTTCGTGCTCGTCAACTTCTTTTCTAACTTCGATATGTTTTATTGCTTTTCTAAAACGACGTACTTCTTCCAGATTAGATAAAATTAATCCAGGAACCTGAACGCTTTTTCCTTCTTTATCTTTGGCAACCATTGTAAAATAAGATGAATTACAATGTTTTATAACTCCAGTTTGAATGTTTTCTGCTTCAACGCGAATGCCGACTATCATCGAGCTTCTCCCAACATAATTAACAGAAGCTTTCATAGTTACTAATTCTCCAACTTCAATTGGTTTTAAAAAGTTTACTGTATCTACAGAGGCGGTTACGCAATAATTTCCGCTGAATTTTGATGCCGAAGCAAAAGCAATTTGATCTAATAATTGTAAAATATATCCTCCGTGAATTTTCCCGCTAAAGTTGGTATGCGAAGGCAACATTAATTCTGATATACTAACTTTTGATGATGAAACGGGTTTAAAATCTGTACTCATGTTTTTGTTTTTGGAATGTTTTTTTAGTTGTGTTTTTTTTCTAACACATAGAAACATAGATTTTTTTTTTCCTTTAAAAAAGAGTTTAGAAAGAAACTAGTTTCTAACACATAGTCCCGAAGCTTCGGGATGTATTTATGCAAGTGAAACGCCTTTTTATCTCAATCTAAATTCTATGTTTCTATGTGTTTAAATTTTTAATTCAACAATTCATTTTCATCTGAATTAATCGCTCTTGCAATAATATTATCCGGAAGCGATTTCTTGGCCTTTGCTCCCATCTTTTTTAATCTTTCAACGCTCGAAATTAGATTTCCTTTTCCGTCAACCAATTTGTTCATGGCGCTTTCGTATTCTGTTTTTGTATCTTTTATTTTATTCCCAATTCGGACTAAATCTGACACAAAACCTTCAAATTTGTCATATAAAGCTCCCGCCTGTCTTGCAATCTCCAAAGCATTTTCTTGCTGTTTTTGATTTGTCCACATACTGTCAATAGTTCTTAAAGTTGCTAAAAGCGTACTTGGCGTTACAATTACAATATTCCTGTCGAATGCTTTTGTGTATAAAGCTGGATCTTCGTTTAAAGCAATGGCAAAAGCCGGTTCCATCGGAATGAAAAGCAATACAAAATCGGGGCTTTCCATTTGATACAAATCATGATAATTTTTACTGCCAAGCTGTTCGATATGTCGTTTTATAGAAATGACGTGTTCTTTTAGAAATTCTGTTTTTAAAAGTTCCGATTCTTCATTCACCCATTTTTCATAAGCGGAAAGTGAAACTTTAGAATCGACAATCATTTTTTTACCGTCTGGAAGGTTGATTATAACATCTGGAAAAACGCGATTCCCTTCTGCATTAGTAAAACTTTGCTGTACTTCGTATTCTCTTCCTTTCTCTAATCCTGATTTTTCCAAAACACGTTCTAAAACCAATTCTCCCCAGTTTCCCTGCATTTTACTATCACCTTTTAAGGCTTTGGTAAGATTTAAGGTTTCTTTACTCATTTGGGCGTTCATTTCGCTCAAACCAATAATCTGCTGGCGCAACGCGGCGTGATAATCGATACTTTCTTTGTGTGTCTGATCTACCTTTTGTTCGAAAATGTGAATTTTATCCTGAAGCGGAACTAAAATATTTTTCATATTCTCGCTGTTTTGCTCGGTAAATTTTGCCGATTTTTCTTCGAGAATTTTGTTGGCAAGGTTTTCAAATTCTTTGGTGAATTTTTCCTGAAGTTCGTTGATTTCGCTTTTTTGCTCTTTATGTCGTTCCCATAAATTTTCAAAATCAACTTCTTTTTTGGAAAGCTGAATCGCGAGACTGTCTTTTTCTGTTCGAATGTTTTCTTTCTCAGAAATATGCAATTGCATCTGTTTCTGAAAATTATTTTTTTCGTTTTCAAACTGCTCTTTCTGCATTTGCAACTGACTGTTTAATGCGTACAATCTTTCCTCTGCAATAGCTTTTTCTGATTGAGATTTAGATCCAGAAAGCATTCTTCCTACGTAGATGCCAATAAAAAGCGCTATTACAAAACCTAATAAAAACGGTAGATAATCAAACATAACTAACTTTATTTTACGTAAAAGTACGCAATAATACGTAGTACTTAGTTTTAAATTTAGAAATTTCACGAATTCATAATCAATCCAAACTAAACCAACATTTTATCTTTTTTTCAAAAAAAAATAATCAAGACGCAACCTTTTTTTAAAACCGTCATCTACAAAATATAAACCTAATAAAAAATATTCATGAAAAAATTAATGCTTGGCTTATTTGTAGCCTTTGGAATTAGCGCTTGTTCTATTAGCGATGATAATAGCAAATATGTTGATTGTGGTGCTAATACGAATGTAGAATTTAGCGGATTCCCTTTCTTATGTAATTATAGTGTAAAAACACAGCCAAATAATGCAGCTGTAGCCGTTGTTGCATCTCAAGAAAAATTGAACGAGCTTTTTACAAAACATAACAACAGCTGTCCAGTTGCAAGTGATCCTACTATTGATTTTACAAAACAATATTTAGTAGCTCTTTTTGCAGGTGTAAAACCAACAAATGGTTATGCTATTAAAATTACTTCGATTGTAGAGAACAACTGTCAGATTGTTGTTAATTACTATGAAAAATCTCCAGCAACAGGCGAAACGGTAACTCAAAATCCAACTTATCCTTCAGATTTTGTTTTGATTCCTAAAACTACTAAAGGTTTCATCTTCAACAAAACAACTGAGAATGCTGACAATATTGTAATTGGAAGTTACTTTGCTGAATGTTCAGCTACAGATTGCCAAAAATTCTTCCAAATTAATGATTATAATATTTTAAAATTCCAAGGTGTTGTTGCTGGACAATTTGATTTTGGTCAATACAAATACAGCACAACTATAAAAAGAGGTGATTATACTTTGTTCTTAAAAGATGTTCCTGCTGAAATTTTAGCTCTTAAAGGACAAACTAAAACTTATGGTGCTCCAGATTCTGCAGATCAAGGAGGAATTTATTTTGAATTGCGCCAAGGTTCTAGCGTTACAAAAATCTACATTGACAATAACGACACAACAGATCAAAGTGCTGCTATTATAGCTTTCAAGAAAACAATTAAAGACAAAATTACAAGCCTAAAATAATTCAATCATGAAGAAACTTTTTATATCTTTTATTGTCTGTTTTCTTTTTACAACAATGTATTCATTAGGAGCTCGTAAAGTAACTTCATCATCAATTGTAAATACATGGACTTGGCAAAAATCTGTTGGAGGAAGCCATAATCCTTATGTAGCAACGCCAAAAACAGCTGGATTTACTAAGAAGATTGTCTTTACTAACGACGGAAGAGTGATTACATATAAAAATAATGTAGAGATTAGAAATAGTACTTATCAGATAGAAAAAGGGATTGGATATTTTGATAAATCAGAGCATGACTTGATTACGTTTGAAGGCAAAACTTACGCAATAGAAAACCTTGATAATCAAAACCTAACGATTGTAAGCAACCATCAAGATGGTGCTCGAACTATTTTTAAAAGATAGTTTTGTAAACTATTTAGAACTATTTTTGCAAAAACAAATTTGAACTATTTCTTGAAAGACGAGTTAGAAAAATACATCAAACTGTGCATAAAAAATGACAGAGAGGGACAACTGAAAATTTATCAGTTGTTCTCTCCTGTTTTGTATGGTATCTGTTTGAAGTATATGAAAAACGAGGATGATGCGAAAGATGTTTTTCAGGAAGCTTTTGTTATTGCTTTTCAGAAAATGAGTCAATACAAGTTTGAAGGAAGTTTTGAAGGATGGCTAAAACGGATTTTTATAAACAAGTTAATCGAAACTTTAAATAAGAAGAAAAAAGAGAGTTTCTTTTTAGATGTTTTTGATCCAGACACAGATTTTATTGAAGAAGAGGAATTAGAAGCAATTCCGATAGAGCAAGAAAAACTGTTAGAATACATACGGGATTTACCAGATCAATACCGGACGGTTTTTAACTTATATGTTTTTGAGAAAATGAAACACAAAGAAATTGCCGAGCTTTTAAAAATCTCTGAAGGAACATCAAAATCAAATTTAAATCGCGCCAAACATATATTACAAAAGCGAATTTTGAGCATAAAAAATTTTAAAACAGCATGAAGAAGCACAAAATAGAAGATATTTTTTCATCAATGGAAGACTTTTCTAGTGTTCCGCCTCCAGAATTATGGAGTCAGATTGAAGAAAAACTAGACAAACCTAAAAAGAAGAAGAGAGTTGTTCTTTGGTGGTCGGCTGCTGCATGCTTATTATTAGGGTTGCTTCTGCCTTCAATTTTACATTTTACTGCTTCGCCTGAGAATAAAAACCTTAACAATGGCGGTTTTGATACGAATAAAAATAATGTTGTTCTTGATAAAAAAACAGATGATAAATCTACTAACAGAAATTTAGACCAGAATAAAAATATTGGTAAAACTGCGGATTCTTTAAATGAAAATTCGACAAGAAAAAATCAATTTAATACAGAATCAGGAATTCAAGTTCAAGAAAGTGCTGTAGCGAATACAAATTCTAAAAACAATAGCAATAAAAAAGATTCTAAATACAGCGTGCCAAGTTCGGCTAATGTTCCGAATGAATCTGTTGCGTTTCAGAATTCTGGTTCATCAGAAAATAAATCGGCAGGAAAAACTTCAAATAAATCTATTTTAGAAAATACAGCAAAATCTTCTACTAAAGGTATTTCTGAAGAAAGAATTGCATTTGGAAAACAAAACAAATTTAATTCGAACACAAAAAAACAGCTTTCGAATTCTATTTTTGATGAAAAGCTTATTGGTAAGAACAATCAGAATTTTGCTCTTAACAATCAAAATAATGGTGTAAATCCTAATACAGCGTCTAAACAAAACACATCGACTTCTAGAAACAGAAACATGATTTCTGAAACTGCGGTTGTTACTTCTGCAAAAGAAAACGGAAAAATGATTTCTGAAAATGCTGTTGCTGCTTCTGCAAAAGAAAATTCAAAATCAAACAATTCTTCTTCAAGCAAAATAGATTCTGTACAACTGGCAGAACTACAAAATTTAGAAAAAGGAATTTTAGCTTCAACAGAAGTAAAAGACAAAAAGGATAAAAAAGACAAAAAAATTGATCCAAAAGAAAGATGGGCTGTAGCTGTTTTTGCTGGTGTAGCAAATTCAGAAAACACTAAAAACGACAAGACTTTGGGCAATACAAACGATTCTAAACAATCGAATTCGTACGGGATTAAAACAAAATATGCTATTAATAATAAATGGGCTGTCAGCTCTGGTTTAAAATTTAATGAATTAGGGCAAAGTGTTGCCAATGTTTCGTATATAAGTGCCAAAAGCGATGCGCTATTTTTACCAGGAGTCGCTTATTCTGGCAACTCTGTGGCGGCAACTACTGGTAATTCAGAATATATTTTATTATCAAACAGTACAAAAGAAGCTTTAAAAGATGATAATGTGCAAAGCGGTAATCTTGATCAAAGTTTAAGATATATCGAAATGCCTCTTGAGGTTTCGTATTCTGTCTTTAATAAAAACAGAGCCCGAATAAATTTAAATACTGGTGGCTTTGTTGGTAAATTAGTCTCAAATAATGTGTCTTTAGATGGTAATACAATTGGTCAAAACATAAATGCCAACGATTATGTTTATGGTTCTACTTTGAGCAGTACCGTTCAATATCGTGTGTACAAAAAAACCAATGTTTTTGTTGAGCCTGCTATGAACTATTATATCAATCCATTAAACAATCAATCTTTCAATCAATTTCAATGGGGATTAAATTTTGGATTGAATGTTTCTTTCTAAGTTTATTTTGTAGTAATTTTCGTGAAAATTTAAAATTATCTTTTCATGAATTTCACAGCCGCTTCTTCTGATTTATTATTAGCCAAAGAAACCATTTTTGACAAAGTAAACCTAGAATTAAGTTCTCTACAAAAAGAAGCTGAAAGCGACGAATATAGTGCCTATCGTTTTCAAATTAACAACAAAAACATTTGTTACAGAGAAGCAAAAATTACTCCAACCAAAACGGGGCAATTTGTTACTTTATGGAAACGGAATCAAGCTGGAACAATCGAACCTTTTGATTATTCTGATGACATAGATTTTGTTATGGTCAGTGTTCGAAAAAATGAAAATTGGGGACTATTTATATTTCCTAAACTTGTATTGCTAGAAAAAGGAATCTTTTCAACTGAAAAAAAAGAAGGAATTAGAGCGACTAGGGTTTATCCTTCGTGGGACGAAACTACGAGTAAACAAGCTCAAAAAACTCAAAAATGGCAATTACAATACTTCTTTCTATTAGACCAAAACAATATTGATTTAAGTAATCTAGAAAAGATATTGATATAAAAAAAAGCCGTAAACTCTCTTTTTTACGGCTTTTTCAATGTTATATACTCTAAATATATTAAACTGCTGTATAACCTCCGTCAGCGATAATATAACTTCCTGTTGTAAATGATGATTTATCAGAATTTAGGAAAACTACCAATTCGGCAATTTCTTCTGCAGTTCCTAAACGATTCATCGCCGATTTAGCTGCAACTGCCTGCATCATTTCTTTATTTAAATTGTCTTTTAAAAGTGCTGTTTCAATATAACCTGGTCCAACTGCATTACAACGAATATTTTTCTGCGCATATTCTACCGCAATGTTTTTAGTTAAACCTACAACAGCATGTTTCGAAGCCGTATACGCTGGACTTAGTGGCGCTGCAACTTGTCCGTGGATAGAAGCGATATTAACAATGCTTCCTCCTCCATTCTTTTCCATTTGCTCTAATTGATAACGGCATGCATAAAAAACACCGTTTAAGTTTAGCCCAATAACTTTATCCCAATCTGCAGGCTCATATTCTCCAGTCGGTTTTGCGGGTCCGCCCATTCCGGCATTATTGCAAGCAATGTCAAGTCGGCCGTATTTAGAAACCGTTACCTCAACCATGTGTTTGTTATCACTTGCACTCGACGAATCTCCTTTTACGAAAAAAGCTTCTCCGCCTTTTTCTTTTATACTATTTACGGTTTCTTCACCGTGCTCAACATTTATATCAGATACTACTACTTTTGCTCCTTCTCGAGCGTAAGCTTCTGCCACTGCGCGCCCAATTCCTGAACCGCCACCAGATACAAAAGCCACCTTATTTTCTAAAAGTGCCATATTCTTTAGGTATTAAATTTGTTACTTAAAATTACAAAGAACTCAACCGATAACGAAGCTTTCAAAAGAGTTTACAAAAACATTAACGCATACCGCTAATGTTATGTTATTTGATATTAAATTGACTCGATTTTATTGAAAATTTCGTATTGATTATGCCTCTTCATCCAATTTCATGTTTCCACGGTCCTCATGATTATCTGGATGCGAATTCGGATATCGATTTGGTGTTATATCAGAATTACGATCTTTATTTTCTACCGTTTTTTTTACTTCTTCTTCGGTTTCTACACCACGGTTTGCATTTGGATTCTCTTGATTGATTTGATGCAGCGTTTTATTAATATCTTCATTTTCATTTCTAGCTCGTTCTACAATCTTTTTGTCGCCATCTTGATCTGTAACCAGTTCTTTATTCAATTTTGCATCTTTTAAATCTTTATCGTGCGAAACGTTTTTCCCTTTAGATTCGTCAATATTTTTCTGTGTTCCGTTTATCTTTTTCGTCCCTAAATGATTAGTTTCCATAGCATTATTTTTTTGAGTTTCTATTTATAATATTACGAATTCTAATAAGCATTCACGTTTCATAATTTACTATCTTTATTTACAACATTTTACGATTAAACTAATCTCTAAGCTTATGAATTTCTTCAAAATCAAAACCAGCTGGTCCAATGCAGAATTTATTATGATCAAAATTTGCATGGCCTCTATCTATATTTCTGTTGGAAGTTATTTTCATGAATTTTTTAAAAACTATTATTGGGCTTTACTTGAGATTTTTGCTTTTACTGCGGTTTGGTTTGTTTATCGATGGTATAAAAAAATGAAAGCACAAAGACAGTAATTCGTTTTAATTTTAGGAAAGAGACTATCTTTGCAAAAAATTAAAAATGCACAGACACTTCATTCTTTTTAAACCTTACGGCTATTTAAGCCAATTTATTTATGAATTAAAAAGAAAGAAAAAGCTTTTGGGCGAATTGCATGATTTCCCAGAAGGAACAATGGCAATTGGAAGATTAGACGAGGATTCTGAAGGTTTGCTTTTGCTAACAACCGACGGAAAAGTAAGCGAACAAATTAGAAGTAAAAAAGTTGACAAAGAGTATTACGTCCAAGTTGACGGCGTTATCACTCCCGAAGCAATCGAACAATTGCAAAAAGGCGTCGAAATTGGTTTTGATGGCGGAAAATACAAAACAAAACCTTGTTCTGCTTTTATCGTCACAGAAATTCCAGATTTTGGCGCAAGAGCCAAAAAAATAAGAGACGAACGTCACGGTCCAACTTCTTGGGCATCTATTACCATTAATGAAGGGAAATTTCGTCAGGTTCGAAAAATGACTGCGG
>Ga0160502_100553_pt1 | contig 20940 bp, 14 predicted proteins | sample DIDnMG_14_FD_108237 | JGI IMG/M metagenome (GOLD analysis project Ga0160502, IMG submission 108237) | Enriched soil microbial communities from UW Madison campus, WI, USA - DID2933_E24_Xylan MG | ecosystem: Environmental > Terrestrial > Soil > Unclassified | place: USA: Madison, Wisconsin... | reverse complement strand
GTTCACCGCCACCAGCTTGCCGTTGCCGACGTTCTTGTCGCCGAACAGGCCCGTGGCATTGACGGCGACGTTGTCGCCCTGCACCACGCCGTTCAGCGTGCCGGTGGTGGCGGCATCGCGCGAACCGTCGTACACCTTGCCGGCGGCCGTCAACGCGCCGGTGATCGCCTTGGGTGTGATGTTGGCCGTGGTCGTCGCATTGGCAGCAAGGATGTAGTTGCCCGCATCCAGGCCCGTCAGCGACCCACCAACGTTCACCGTCTTGCCGTTGCCGACGTTCTTGTCCGCGAACGCACCGGTGGTCGACAGGCCGACAACGTCGCCCAGGATCACACCCGTGACGCGGCCTTGGGTCGTGGCCGCGACGCCGCCGTCGTAGACCTTGCCCGCCGCGGTGATGTCGCCGGCAAGGGTCGCCGGCGTGATGTTGGCCTTGCCCTTGGTCACGCCGTTGCCCAGCGTGTAGTTGTTGGCGTCCGCACCGCCCAGCACGTAGGCCACGGATTTGCCGTTAGCCACGTTCTTGTCGCTGAAGCTGCCGCTGACAGTCAAGAGGTCGCCCGACAGCACGTTCAGGCTGTTCACGCCCGTGACCGAAGCCAGCGACGAGCCGTCATACACCTTGTCCAATGCGCCGAGTGCGCCCGTCAATTGACGGGCCGCAATGTCGGCGGTCGTGGTGGTGTTGAAGGTGACCGTGTAGTTGCCGGCATCGGCGCCTGCCAGCATGCCATTGACGTTGACCTGCTTGCCCGCGCCCGCATTCTTGTCTGCGAACGCGCCCGTCGACGACAGGCTTACCGTGTCGCCGGCGACCTTGCCGGTCAATGTTCCATTTGTGTCAGCCGTCAAGGTACCGTCATAGGTCTTGCCAGCGGCCGTGATCGCGCCGGTCAGCGCCTTGGGCGAGATGGTGGCCGTCGTGGTGCCGTTATACGACACCGTGTAGTTGCCTGCATCGGCGCCCTGCAGCAAACCGGTCACCGCCACGGTTTTGCCCACGCCCGCATTCTTGTCGGCGAACAGGCCCGAGCTTACCAGCGTGACGGTGTCGCCTTGAATGGCGCCCGTCAGTTGGCCCGATGTGTCGGCATCCCGTGTGCCGTCATAGGTCTTGCCGGCGGCAGTGATCGAACCGGTCAAGGCCTTGGGCGTGATGGAGGCGGTAGCGGTGCTATTGACCGACACCGCATAGTTGTTGGCGTCTGCGCCCAGCAACGTGCCGCGCGTCGACACGGTTTTGCCCTGGCCCACGTTCTTGTCCGAGAAAGTGCCCGCGCCGTAGATCTGCACGTCGTCGCCCTGGATCAGGCCACCCGTCATATAGGCGCCGGCATCCGACTTGGTCGTGCCGTCATACACCTTGTCGGAAATCGTGACCACGCCTGTCAAGGTCTTGGGCGTGATGTTGGCGGTACTGGTCGCCAAGCCGCTGCCAAGCACGTAATTGCCCGCGTCCGCGCCCAGCAGGCCGAGCGTGACCAATTTGGCTTGCCCCACATTCTTGTCGGCGAAGTTCGCGGACAAGTAGACCAGGTCCGTGCCGACCATCCCTTGGATCGTCGCCGAGAACGATGCGTTGGTCAGGCCGTCGTAGACCTTGTTTCCGGCCGTCACCTGCCCCGTCAACGTCTTGGCGGTGATGGTTGCCGTCGTGGTGGGCGACGTCACCGAACTAATGAAGTAGTTGCCGGCATCCGCGCCAGTCAGCGTGATGCCGCCGACCGTGACGGTCTTGCCGGCACCGGCGTTCTTGTCCGAGAAATTGCCGACGCCGATGGCGCCCAGGTTATCGCCGGCGATCATGTCGATGCCAGCCTGACCCCTTACGACGGCGTTGGTGGTGCCGTCATACGTCTTGTTGTCGGCCGTGACGTCCACCGTGACGCCCTTCTTCAGGACGTTCAGGCTCAAGCCATCGGCATAGATGATGTCGTAGCCTTGCTGGTTGGAATACAGGCCGCCATTGACGGTCAACGAGCCGTCCGCCACGCTGTAAGTGCCGGCGTTTTTCGAGTTGGAGGTGTAGCTGATGCTGCCGCCCAGTTCCGCGCCGGGTCGGGAAGCGATGTAGCCGACGCCCCCCGAGATCTGGCCGTCATAGACCTTGTCGGCAAGGCTGACGGTAACCTGCTTGAGGAAGCCGCGCAGCAGCGGGCCACCCGCGCCTTCGTAGATGCGCCACATCGCGCCGGTGCCGCCCGCGTTGTCGATATCCCAGCCCGCGTCCTTGAACGTAGACAGTTGGGACAATTCCGCGTACGTCTTCATGCCGCTGGCGGCGTTCACGGTGCCGCCGTTCGAACCGACCAATTGCAGCGGCATGACGGAAGCCGGGTTGCCCGCGGCATCCGTGCTGGCCGCAAAGCTGTCATTCACGAAGCCGCCGTTATAGCCGACCAAGGCTCCATTGCCTGGATAGGGAAAAATGGTGTCGATCTTGGTTGTGGAATACGACTTATTGATGGTCCCCACGTTGTACCCGACCAAACCGCCGACCTGACCAATGAGGGGGCCGTTGGTGGAGACCGTACCGGAGGAATAGGCGTTGGAAATGGTGCCGAAGTTCTGCCCGACCAGCCCACCCACGCCGTTACCTAACCCTTGTGTAGACACCTTGGCGTTGGCATAGACGTTGTCAATCGTGCCGTAATTCACCGCCGCCAGGGCGCCAGCCTGAATGAAGCCCCCGACCACGGCATTCTCAAGCCCGACGCTTCGAACCGTGCCGGTCTGGCCGATGATCCCGAACAATCCCGAGAACGGCATGTTGGTGCCAACCGTCAGGTTGGAAATCACGTGCCCCTGGCCGTCAAGGCTGCCCGTGAACTGCACGCCACTGCCGATCGGGCTGAAGTTACCCGTGCCCCACATTCCGCTGCCGACGGTGCCCGTCGCCTTCGCATCGATATCGCGAACGATGTTGTAGCTGGCGTTCAGGTCATAGGACATCAGCTGCAACTGGTGGTCATTGGAAACCGCCAGGCTGTACTCGCTTGCCAGGAAGGGACGCGTCTGCCCTTCGATCATGATCCATTGCGCCTTGCCCGCCGCGTCCTTGGCGACCCAGACATTGTTCGAGTTCGGAACTTGGGACCACGTCCCCAGGTTGGCGTAGGACGTGTAGGAAAAAGCGTTGCCAACCGCCGCGGTGCCTGTCACCGTACCCCCGACGTCCAACCCCGTGGCGTTGGCCTGGCCCGTCGTTGCGGCGTCCCAGCGCGCGTTTTCCAACACGATGCCCGTACCGGAGAACATGCCGACGATGCCCCCGGTGCGGCTCGCGCCTTCGACGCGTCCGCTTGCGAATACATTCGAGATGACGCTGTTTTCCCGCGCAGACCCGACCAGACCGCCAATGGCAAGGCCCAAACCGTCTGGGGCGGCGATCACGTTGCCCGTGGCATAGGCATTTCTGATCGTGCCGCTGTTGGCGCCGACCAGCCCGCCGGTGTCGGTGTTGCCGCCAGACACGTTGCCGGTCGAGTAAGCGTTGTCGATCGTCGCGCCTACGCCGTTATTGCCTACCAAGCCACCCAGAAAGTAGCCCTTCGACGTGCTGGTGACAGTGGTCCGTGCGTTCGATCCCGTGATCACGGAGTTGTTGGCGGCGACCAATCCGCCCAACGTCGTCTCCCCCGTGACGCTGCCCGACACAGCCACGTTGCGGATGGTGCCTTCGTTAGTGCCCGCCAGCGTGCCCAAATAGCCGGTGCCGACAATCGTGGCATTCGTCACCGCCAGGTCGCGGACTTCGCTGCCGCTGGTAATGGTGCCGATCAGGCCCAGGTTGCCGCCATTCGTCGTGGTGATGTTCAAGTTGTCGATGGTATGGCCCAGGCCGGCCAGCGTGCCTTGCAGATTCGATACCAGCGCAGTCGAGAACGTGCTGCCCTTCAGGTCAAGGTCCTGCGCCAGTGCGTAATAGCCGAACCCCAACTGGTCCAACGACCGGATATCCTGCACGGAGCGCAACAGCGTGTAGCCCTGTCCGTTGACCTTGAACGTCGACTGCGCGCCGCTCAACGTCACCGGTGCGTTGGCCGAATAGGACCCTCCGCTCGAGTATCCCCGCTGCTTGAAGCCACCCAGGTTCAGCTCCAGGCCCGCCTCGGCGCCCGTGGCGGTAATCGGCGCGTTGATGTTGACGTCGCCATGCGCGCTGAGCGTCAGCTTCGTGCTGGCGCTCCATTTCACGCCCGAGTTCACGTTGATATTGCCGGCCTGCGAGCCGTTATCAACGGTCCTCAACTCTACGTTGCCGTTGTCCAGGTTGGCCGACAGCGTATCGGCGCCGATGCCGCTGTCCATCTGACCCGTCGTGCCCGCGCTGACCGTGAAGTCCGTCGGATCGATCAGCCACGATCCATGCTGGCCGCTGACCGCCTTGGTGGTGATCACGGCGCCTGCCGCCACTGTCACCTTCGCGGCCGACGTTTCCACAAAGCCGCCCTTGCCGCCGTTGGGCGCGCTGGCGTCCAGCTTGCCGGCCACGGCGATGCGGTCATTGACCATGTCGCCCAGCAGCACGATCTTGCCGTTCTCGCCGGTGGCCAACGTCTTGGCTTGCGTGATGCCGGTGTGGTTGATGACTGTGCTGGCCAAATCGCCCGCGGCCTTGGCCGTCAGGTAGACCACACCGCCGTCGGCGCGAATGGCGCCGCCTTGTTCGATCAGCGCGTCGATCGCGCCTTGTTCCACTTCAATCTTGACCGGGCCGCCCAGGTCCAGCTTGACGCGGCTGCCGGCGCCCAGCAGGACGTTGCCCTTGTCGGCCGTCAGATTGCCGGTGTTGGTGATCTTGGCCGCGATCAGCGCGATGCTGCCGCCCGGGGCCGCCGTGATGTTGCCCTGGTTGATGATGGCGTTGCTGCTGGCGCCTTCAAACTTGTAGTTGCCCGCCAGGAAATCCTGGGTGCTGATGTTGAGCGTACTGGCGACGATACCGCCCACGTTCACCTGCGCGGTAGGCGTGAACACCACACCGTTCGGGTTGACCAGGAATACCTGGCCGTTGGCGTTCAGCGCGCCCTGGATCACCGACACGTCCGGCCCCAGCACCCGGTTCAACGCGACCGAGTCGCGGCCCGGCTGTTTGAACGTGACGCTGTTGCCCTTGCCGATGGAAAAGCTCTGCCAGTCCACGGCCATCTTGCCGGTCTGCTGGTTGATGGTCATCGCCGAGCCGTTCTGGCTGATCGACCCCGCCCCCGCCACGACATTGCCCCCGGTGGGCAGATCCGCGGCCAATGCCGGCCCGGACAGCAACAATGCCGCGGTCAACGCCGCGGCAGACCCGCTGCTGCGCTTGCGACGCGCGCTGGCGTGTTCGGCAACCGGCACATACACGCCCAGGGCGTCATTCCAGACCAGGCGGAAGATGTGGTTAAGGGAAGGCTTTTTCATCGGATATTCCTGAATCGGACAGCGTCACAATTTGTAAATTTCGCTGCTGAAATATACCGATGATTGCGTTTTCAAATCTGAGCAAATCTAAGCAAGTCGAAAATATTCGACGATTTGGGCTGCAAGCTTCGCAATAGCGCGACGTAGCTGACAATTGGACGTAGTTAGCCCCTCCAGCGACCCTTAAGCCAGAAACATATAGATGCTTTTATGCAACAGATTGTCGGATGTCGACAACACCAGGCGGCGCCGTGCCCGCCGCATTCAGCCCGTCCCCGCTCCTTTCAGCCGGCGCGGCAGGCTCAGGCAGAAACAGACCGGTTCGGCCCCACCTGCGCTCTTCAGGAACACCGAACCGCCCAGGCGCTCGGCGATCGTCCTGACCAGATACAGCCCCAGGCCAGCGCCCGGATGGCGCAAGGCGTTGGGGCCCCGGTAGTACTTCTGGAACAGGCGCTCCTGCTCGGCGGAAGCAATGCGGTCGCCGGAGTTGGCCACGTCGATATGCAGGCAGTCGCCCTCTTCGCGCAGCGTCACTCGAACCGCCCTGCCCGGCGCGCAATGCCGGTCCGCGTTGGCCAGCAAATTGCGCAACGCGATGCGCAACATGCCCGCGTCGCACAGCAAGACGTGTTCACCCGCGCCATAGACGCACTGGATGCGGCCCGCAGGAAACTCGCGGTCCAGATCCGCCAGTAGCGCCAGCAGGTCGCATTGCGTCAGGCGCAATTCGGCGCTGGGTTCGCGCATACGGTCATGGGTCAGGTATTCGTCGACCAGCGCCAGGAGGCGCATGGCCGCATCACGGATATTGCCGCAGCGCGCCAGGCTTTTCTCGACGGGCGCGGCCAGATTGCGGCCCAGCTGCTGCGCCGACGTGGTGATGATGGCAAGCGGCGTACGGAATTCATGGGACACCATCGCCACGAATTCGCGTTGCTCGGCGAACACGCGGCGTTCCTGTTCCAGCGATGCGCGCAGTTCATCCTCAAGTTCGACCCGACGCTGGATCTCGCCCTGCATTTCGGCGGTGCGCAACGCCACCTCCTGCTCCAACCGATGGCTGTGCTGGCGCGCCATATCGGCCGCCAGATTGGCCTGCTGGCGCTCCATGTCGCGGCGCTGGCGCTCATAGCGTCCCACGATGATCAAGCTGAGCAGCAGCATGTGCAGCATCGTGCCCAGCGTAGAGACGTATTCCGTGAACACGTTGACTGGCAGCACGCCCAGATTGCGCAAGAAGGCAATCAGCACGCCGATATAGAACACCCCGAAGGCCAAAGCGAAAAAGCGCGCCGGACGCCAGCCCTTTTTCAGCAGATAGGCGGCCAGCGTCGTAAACCCCACGATCAGCGCCAAGGCCAGCAACTGGACCGGTTGCATGCCCCACCCGTAGTGTCCCGACACGACCAGTGCCGAGCACACCACAGCAATACCCCAGAACAACCGCTCCAGCCAGCGCACCGCACGCGGATACAGCGCGCCCAGATTCAGCTGGGCAAAAGCAATCCGCAACGCCACCGGCAAGCTCACTGCAATGCCCACGCCCAGCATCCGGTCGCTCCAGCCCACCGGCAAGCCCGTCAGCTGCTGCACCAGCCCCAGCGACATCACTTCGTTGAAAACACAATTGCCGATGTAGGCCAGGAACAAGCCGCTCATGGGTGCGCGCGTGGCCCACCAGAATACGGCATGCACGCAGATCAGCAGCAGATAAAAGCCGAAATACAGACCGAACAGCAGCCCTTCGCGCCGCGACTGGTTATCGAACGCCAACCGCTGCCAGACCTCCAGGCGCGTCGCCAGGGCGTTCTTGCTTTGCAGCCGCGCCAGAATCACATAGGCCCCCGGCGCGGGCGGATCAAACTGAATCACCGGGGTGCGATAGTCCACCGGCCAATCGCGCCGCCGCACATCCTCCCCGCTGTACCCCAGCGGCCTCCAGTCGCCATCCTGATGGACGTATAGGCGCACATCGTCCAGCAGCGCGTTGCTCAGCCGCAGCATCCAGCCCCCGCGCGCCAGATCATCCACCTGCACCGGCAGACGCAGCCAGACGGTAGACGGGGTGAAACCCGCGCTCAGGCCAGCCGGCAGGCCAGCCCACCCCGATGCATCGGCCGCTTCGTCTACCGTCAATGCACCGGCCGGATCGTCCAGGCGTTCCAAATGGCCCGCGGCGTCCGCCAGCCCCAACTGCGCGTTCAGACGCAGCGGCTCTGCGCGCGCCTGCCCGGCGCCCGCCAATGCGGCGGCCAAGGTCAGCGCCAACAGCATCAATCCCGCCCACACCGTGGGGTAATATTTCCGTTTCATCGAGTCGCAATCCCGTGCAGCCACGCAGATTACACCACCCCTCCAGCGGTTTCCGCGCAGGCGCGTCCCATGCCTGAGGTCATCCTGCTGGAAGACGAACCCGTCTTGCGCCAAGAGCTGGGCGAGTTTCTGGAAGAGCTTGGCTACGCGCCCAGTTGCGTGTCCAGCCTGCAAGAATTCGACCGGCATTTCGACGCCGACCGCCATCGCCTGGCGGTGATCGACATCGGATTGCCCGACGGCTGTGGCCTGGACCTGATCCAACGCCTGCGTCAGGAAGGCCAGCAAGTGGGCATCGTGGTGTTCAGCGCGCGGCAGACCAGCGCAGACCGGATTTCCGGACTGGGGCTGGGCGCCGACCACTACTTGGGCAAAGGTTGCGACCTGGACGAACTGGCCGCCGTGCTGGCCGCCCTGGAGCGCCGACTGGGCCTGCAGCGGCTCCCGCCGCCTGCAGTCCAACCGACAGCGCCCAACTGGACCCTGGAAGTGGGGCCTCGCCGGTTGATCATTCCCGGCGCGCCGGCCGTGCCGCTGTCGCAGCAGGACCTGTTGGTGTTGCGCTGCCTGATGAGCCAACCCGGCGAGAACATCAGCCGCCGGCAGATCATCGAAGCACTGGGCTTCGACTACCTGGACTACGACCAGCGCCGCCTGGATACGCAGATGCGCCGCTTGCGGCGTCGCGTGGAAGACGTCAGCGGACAGACGCTGCCGGTCAAGACGCTGCGCAACAGCGGCTATTGCTTCTACGAGCCCGCGAAGGTGCAGGCATAGCACCAAAAGCGGTCTGTTGAAGCATTCCGATGTGGCATGAAATGCCAGTCCACATCACTCCTACACTTTGCGCCTTGTTCCGGCTGCGCGCCCTGCGGCCCCTTTCGCAATCTGGAGTGATTCATGACGACATCGCCGGCTCGCCTTCGACCCGCCGACTTCTTTTCGCCCACCGTCGCCGCCCTGATCTCGGTACTGGTGAACTACGGCGGGACCTTCGTGCTGGTATTCCAGGCGGCTGAACTGGCCCGGCTGACGCCCGCCCAGACGGCGTCCTGGGTGTGGGCCGTTTCCATCGGCGTGGGCGTTACCGGCGCTCTGCTCAGTTTTCGCTACAAGGAACCCATCATCACGGCCTGGTCGACGCCGGGCGTGGCCTTCCTGGCCACCGTAATGCCGTTCACGCCCTATGGCGAAGTGATTGGCGCCTATGTGGTCTCGGCGTTGGGCTTCATTCTGCTGGGCTGGTCCGGTGCGTTTGAGAAACTGGTGCGCATGATCCCCGGCGGCATCGCGGCCGGCCTGCTGGCCGGCATCCTGCTGCAGTTCGGCGTCAACGCATTCGGCGGCGCCAGCGTCGACCCGCTGCTGGTCATGGTGCTGGTCATCTCGTATGCGCTGCTCAAGCGCTATACCTCGCGCTTCGCGGTGGTCGGCATCCTTGTAATTGGCGTGGCGATGCTGATCGCACAGCATCGGATCGACTTCTCGGCCATCCACCTGCGCCTGGCCGCGCCCGTCTTCGAAATGCCCCGCTTTTCAGTGCAGGCGCTGCTGGGCGTCGCACTGCCGCTATTCATCATCACCCTGACGGGCCAATACATGCCGGGCATGCTGGTGCTGCGCAACGACGGCTTCAAAACCAGCGCGAATCCCATCCTGACGGTGACCGGCCTGGGTTCGTTGATCATGGCCCCGTTCGGCGCCCACGCGTTCAACGTGGCGGCCATCACCGCAGCCATCTGCACGGGACCGGACGCGCACCCGGATGCGCGCAAGCGCTACGTTGCGGGGCTGGCCTGCGGGGCGTTCTACATCCTGGTGGGCACCTTCGGCGTGACGCTGGCCACGTTGTTCATGGTATTGCCCAAGGCCTTCATCACCACGCTGGCCGGGCTGGCCCTGTTGGGCGCCATCGGCGGCAGCCTGGCCAACGCCATGGCCGACGTCCGCACCCGGGAAACCGCGCTGATCACCTTCCTGGCCACGGCCGCCAACGTCACGCTGCTGGGCGTGGGCGGCGCCTTCTGGGGGCTTGTCGCCGGCCTGACGGCGCACCTGCTGATGCACGGCGGCAGCCGCGCGCCGATCCCAAATTCGGCCAACCCGGCCAAACCGTAGCCTCGCCGCCTACCGCTTCCTGAGCGCGGCAGACAAGCGCCGCATGGCGGTGTCGATCTCGTGCGCGGTCAACGACGAATATCCCAGGATCCAGCCTTGCCGCTTGTCTGCGCCGGCATACAGGCGGCTTAACCCCGGCAGCAACAGGCCGGCGCCGGCCGCCTGCCGGATGGTTTTTTCCTCGGACCAGCCCCGGACAAGCAGGCAAGGGATCTGCAACCCGCCTTCCGGCCGCAACGCCACCGCAATGCCGTCCATGTGCTTGTCCAGCGCTTGCAACATGGCGTCGCGACGCGATGCGTACAGCTTGCGCATAGCGCGGATGTGGGCGTTGTAGTGCCCGTCTTCCATGAACCGAGCCAAGGTCAGCTGCAAGATTTGCGGCGTGTGTCCGTCCAGGATGCTGCGCGCATAGGCAAAGGCGCTGACCAGCTCGGTGGGTAGCGCCATGTAGCCCATCCGCAGGCCCGGATAGAGCGTCTTGCTGAAGGTGCCGATGTAAAGCGTGCGCTGATACTTGTCCAGGCCCTGCACGCAGGCCGTCGGCAAGCCTTCGTAATGGAACTCGCTGTCGTAATCGTCTTCGATGATCCACTTGCCGTTCTCTGCCGCCCAGCGTGTCAGCTCCAGCCGGCGCGCCAGTGACAGCGTCGCCCCCGTGGGGTATTGATGCGAGGGCGTCACGTAGACGCAGTTGGCGCCGCTGCGGTCCGCGCGCAGCAGGTCCGTGCGAATGCCTTGCTCGTCCACGTCGATGGGCACGATCCTGGCCTCGGCCGATTCGAAGGCCTTCTTCGCGCCGAAGTAGCCCGGGTTCTCCAACAGGATCGGCTTGCCGGCATCCACCAGCAATTGCGCGCACAGGAACAAGGCCTGCCGCGTGCTGCTCAGCACCAGGATCTGGTCCGCCGACACGTTGGCGCCCCGCTCCAGGTTCAGATAGGACGCGATCGCCTTGCGCAGCGGCGCGGCGCCTTGCGGGTCGCCATGCAGCAACACCTGGCCGCGGTGTTCCTTCATCGCCTGGCGCTGCAAGCGTTCCCAGATGTCGGTTGGAAACGTCCGGGTCTCGGGCAGCCCCGTGGCAAAGGCCCGGACCGCCTGCTGATCCGTCACGCCACCGCTGTCGAATATCATCCTGCCCCGGCGGCTCAGGCCCGCGCCGGGCGCTGCCGCCTCGCGCTTGTCGTCGGCCAGCTTGATACGGCGCCTTGCGGCCCCGCGCAACTCCGCGCCCACGGTGTCGGACACGTAACTGCCCGACCCCGCACGCCGCACGATGTAGCCGTCGCGGTGCAATTGGACGTAGGCATTTTCGACCGTGTCGCGCGCCACCCCCAGCGAGGTGGCCATGGCGCGCGTCGCGGGCAACTTCACGCCCGGGTCCAGCGCGCCGTCCAGGATCAGGGCGCGCAGCGCCCGCTGAATGCGCTGATGCAGATCCAACGGCTGAAGGTCCGCATCGTTCATGCGGATCTTCAGCGTTTCAAGTTCGAATGCCCGGGTCATGCGGTCTGTTCGCCAGAAGAATGGTTGCCATAGAAGCAGACCATTCTATCCGGCGGCCGACCCCTGGCTTATCCCAGGTACTCCACGTTGCCGCACACGGAAATGCTTTGCCCGCTGATCATCGCGCCCTCGTCCGAACACAGGAACGCCACTTGGTTGGCTACATCTTCCGGCTGGGTCATGCGGCGCAGCGAGACTTTCTCCACCAGCTGCATGCGCATGTCATCGTTGCTGACCCCGCCCGCCGTCGCACGGGCCGCGATCACGCGTTCCACGCGGTCACCAGCCACCACGCCGGGCAACACGGAGTTCACCCGGATGCCGTCAGGGCCAAGTTCCATGGCCCAGGTCTGCGTCAGGCCCGCCAGGCCGAATTTGCTGGCGCTGTAAGGCGTGCGCAACGAAAAGCCCAGGCGGCCCGCCACGGACGAGATATTGACGATGGACCCGCCCCCCGCCGCCCGCAGCAAAGGCACGGCGCTACGAGAGCAAAGGAAGGTTCCGGTCAGATTCACGTCCAGCGTATTCCGCCACGCGTCCAGCGCGGTGTCTTCCAGCCGGCTTGTCGGGCCCGACACGCCCGCATTGTTGATCAACGCATCCAGCTTGCCCCATCGGCCGGACAGGTCTTCAAACATGGCAAGCACCTGGGCTTCGTCAGAGACGTCCGTGACGCTGGCGCTCAAGGCCGGATGCGCGGCACGCGCAGCCTCGCACGCTTGCGCGTTCACATCGCAGATATGCACGTCGGCGCCGGACTGCAGGAATTTGCGGGCAATGGCCAGGCCGATGCCGTGCGCCCCTGCGGTAACGAGGATGCGCTTGCCTTTCAATGAGTCGATCATGTTGCTTGGTCGGTGGAGGGTTGGGGGCCGGTCACAGCGCGAACGCCGGCCGGATGCCGCTACGCAGGGGCAGCCCCAGCATTTCGCGCGCCTCGGCAGGCGTGGCCGGTTCCATGTCCATTTCCCGGATCACGCGCACGATGCGCTCGGTCAACTGAACATTGGTAGCCAATTCCCCGTGCCGGTAGTACAGATTGTCTTCCAGGCCCACGCGCGCATGCCCACCCAGCAGCAAGGCGCTGATGTTGGCTTCCAGCTGCGCGGGTCCGATGCCGCTGACGCAGAAAATACTGTTCTTGGGCAGCAGGTCCACCATCATCTGCAGATGACGCGGCGAAAACGGCATGGCGTTCTGGAAATTGCGGTGCACGTTCATCACCAGGTTGATGAAATGCGGGGCTTCGTCCAGGCCCTCGTTAATGAGCGTCGTCGCGTCCTGCAGGATGTGCGTCGGGCTGAACACCTCCCACTCCGGCTTGATGCCGCGTGCCTGCATGGCGGCCGCCATCTCGCGCGCCCGGGTCAGCGGCGTGTTCATCAGGTATTCGCGGTCACCGAAGGCCAGGTTCAAGGTGGTGGCGTCCAGCGTGCACATCTCGGCGCCGGCGTCCATGCCCTTGAGCCGCTCTTCCCACAGGATCTCCCAGGTGCCCGGCGACGTTTCCTTGACCATGTCGCCATGCACGCCCCCACCCGTGGAATTGTTCAGGACGATGTCGCAACGCGCGCGGATGCGCTCGTTCATGTCGCGATAGATGTCGGCGTTGCAGGTGGCCAGATCGTCCGGCCGCCGCGCATGCAGGGCCACCACGCTGGCGCCGGCGTTGTAGCAGCGGTAGACGTCTTCGGCGATTTCCGCGGGCTGCGTCGGCAGATGCGGATTCTGGCTTTTCAGCGCCATGCCCCCCGTCGGGGCGATGGTCACGATCACTTTGCGTTTAGACATGGGTTCTCCTTACTTCCACAGCGCGCAGCGGCTTTCCGCCTTGGTCGTAAAGGCCTCGTTGCCGTCGATGGTCTGCACCACGTTGAAATAGTCCCAGGGCGCCTTCGACTCGGCGGGCGTCTTGACCTGAAGCAGATACATGTCGTGCACCACCCGGCCGTCCGGGCGGACGACGCCGTCCTTGATGTAGAGGTCGTTCAGCTTGTTTTCGCGCATATGCGCCAACACGCGGTCGGCGTCATCGGTGCCAGTGGCCTTGACCGCGCGCAGATACTGCAACGCCGCCGAATAGTCCGCCGCCTGCAGCGACGACGGCATGGCCTTGCGCCGTTCGAAGAATTTCTGGCTCCAGGCGCGCGTCTCGTCCGACATGTTCCAATACCAGCTGTCGGTCAGGTACAGCCCCTGCGCCGCATCCAGCCCCATGGCGTGGATGTCGTTGATGAACATGATCAGCCCGGCAAGCCGCATTGTCTTCGTGATGCCGAATTCGTTGGCCGCCTTGATCGAGTTAGTCGCATCGGCGCCCGCGTTCGCCAAGGCCAGGATTTCCGCCTTGCTGCTTTGCGCTTGCAGCAGGAAGGACGAGAAATCGCTGGAGGCCAGCGGATGCTTGACCGCCCCCACCACCTTGCCGCCCGCTGCCTCGACCACCTTCGTGGTGTCGGCCTGCAGCGCATTGCCGAAGGCGTAGTCGGCGGTCAGGAAGTACCAGGTCTTGCCGCCCGCTTTCACCACCGCCGCGCCCGTGCCGCGCGCTTGCGCGACGGTGTCGTAGGCGTAGTTCAGGGTGTAGGGGGTGCATTGCTCGTTGGTCAGCGCCGGGGCGCCCGCGCCCACCACGATGATCGGCTTCTTCTTGTCGGCCGCCACCTTCGACATGGCAAGCGCCGTGCTGGAATTGGTGCCGCCAATCAGCATGTCCAGGCCCCGCTGGTCGAACCATTCGCGCGCCTTGGCCGACGCGATGTCCGCCTTGTTCTGGTGGTCCGCCGTCAATAACTCGATCTTTTTGCCGTTGATCTCGCCGCCCATTTCCTCGATGGCCATCTTGATGGCCTCGGCCCCGCCGGGACCGTCGGGGCCGGAATAGACGCCGGACATGTCGGTAATGAACCCGATTCGAATAACATCGTCGGAAATCTGCGCATGCGCGATGCTCGCGCTCAGCAACGAGGCAGCGCCCGCGCAAGCGAGCGCGGTGCCGGACAACATGCGTGGCATTGACAACATACCCATCTCCTCTTATGGTTTTTGGCTCTTAAGGCCTCAACTATTCTGGGACTGGACCCCGAGTGCGGACAGTCATCAAGTTGACAAAGCGCCCTAGGGTTTACCTGTGCGTAAACATCACTGCTGAATAGGGAGCACTATGCGCGGACCGCCCACCGGTACCGGCAGCGAATCGCCAGGCGCCAAACGACGGCCGGCGCCATGCCCTGTCGACAAAATGCTGGACGTTGTCCCCTGGTACAACGGCTTGCCTCAACTTGAACGTGAAGTGGTCCGCGCCGAGCTGCGTGTGGTGTCGCTGCGCACGGGCGAATACCTGTTTCGCGAAGGCGCAAAGTCCCCGGGCTGGTATGGCGTGGTCGAAGGCCTGGTGAAATGGTCGTCGCGGGGGTCGGACGGCCGATCCCTGTCGCTGGCCGGTTTCAGTACCGGCAGCTGGTTCGGCGAAGCCACCATGATCCGCCGGGAACGCTTCGAATATGAAGTGGTGGCGCTACGGCCCAGCCGGGTCGTGATCTTGCCGCGCGACACCTGCGAACGCCTGTGGAACAACAATATCGAGTTCACCAAGGCGCTGATGACGCACCTGGCCCATCGGGTCAACTGGCTGATGGCCTCCTACACGGGCAACGTGCTGCTGGATGTCGACACCACGGTTGCACGCGCCGTCGCGGCGCAACTGGACGCCGAAGCGCATTCCGGCACCAACGGCCGCTTGAAGATATCCCAGGAAGAGATCGCCAGCCTGTGCGGCGTGTCGCGCCAGCGTTGCAACACCGCGTTGGTGACATTGGCCCGGGCCGGCGTCCTGCAGACGCACTACGGCGGATTGACGGTCCTGGATCGGGCCGCGCTGTATCGCCATGCAAAACTCGAGCAGGAGCACTCGTGAAAAAGCCGTCGCACCTGGCCGCCAAGCTGGTTCCGGCACTGATGGAGCGCGCGTTCGCCAAACAGGACGTCAACGCCGAAGGCTTCCTCAGCAACGGCGTGTTATTGCAGGAAGTGACTCCGGAACAAGTGGCCGCCATAGATACCGACGGCGACGGGCGCGTAAGCAAAGCCGAATACCTTGGCGCCCCGCCATGAAGGGGTGGGAAGGCTGAATGGGACTCGACGCGAGGGACCACGAATCGCCGCTGGCAGCGCCAACTCTAGCGTGGACCACATCCGTTAAATTGAAGGGTTCTTCAGCGAATTGCAAGACTCTGCTCGGGTCCCGAAACACTCAATTTGATTTCCAGTTTGCTTCGGCTCGCTCCAGCAACGCACGAATCCCCTTGACGTCCATCATTGCAAACCCATAAGTGAAACTCGGCTCTACCTGATTCTTTTTGGATTTTCTAAGGTCACGGTGCACGTGGGCTGGACCATAATCGACATTATGGTGGTCAGCCGAGTCGATACGTGAAACCTCCTTTCGATTGGGATCCTGAATGACATAGGCATAATTGTCCACAGCATCCTGCCGCAGGATTACACGAAATCCTGAAGGCCGGAGGGCAGTTATCGTATTACCCTGCACTTTCTCGATTTCGCAATGAAGTTCCTGCCGTAACGCGGAGCAGGACATTTCTCGCATCGTGTCAGGATCCCTGACCAACTTCATCGCCGACAGGAATGGCGCGGGCACGCCCATCTTCTCGGCGACGAAATTGATCAGAGTCTTATGTTCGTTTGCTTCATCAACATGATCCCCGCACAGGCGCATGCCAATAATTACTCCAGAGCCGTCAACCAGGGTCGCTGTGGAAAGGTAGCTATGACCGGAGCCACAGATAAGGCATCCATCGGTCGACAGCCAGATACCCTTTTCAACTAGCGTATTTTGAACGCGCCCATCTACCAAGCCTTTGAACCTTGAGGATCGCGCTTGCCAGCCCTCATGCCACGCCTTGTACCGCCGTGAATAGCCGTGCTTATCAATCAATTCTTCCAATTCCGAAGGTCGAACGATAGGCAGCTTCATGCCATGCTTTTCCAAGAACACCCCGATCTTCGCGATTTCGTGGAGATAGGGGGATTTAATGAAGTAGATGCGCGCAGCGGGAAATCGATCTGTCACTGAATAGAGTGCATTGAAATGGCAGACCCCTCCATCCACATACATATGCGCCGAATCAGCAGCCTTCATCATATGCAACAACTTGTGCGGAGACTCCACAGAAAATGCGCATACTGGCTTATCTGGAACGAGTACATTCACTGCCACGGCCCTGCAGCAGGTATCTGTCTCTCTACCGTCCAGCTGTCGGTCGGCACAGATCTGGATGAGCTCGTTTATTGACATCGACGATGCCCCATTTTTTTGATGTGGGAATTACCAAGCATGCTTGGCGTCATCGGGAAATGACCCGCTCTTCACCGCATGTACATAACGCGCGATCGCGTCCTTGACTCCATCGCTGCCGTCCATGAAGTTGTGGACGAATTTCGCCATCCGGCCCAGGTTGATGCCCAGCATGTCGTGCAGGACAAGCACCTGCCCGGCAGTGCCGCGGCCCGCACCAATGCCAATCGTGGCGCAAACGGCCAGATCCACCGTGATCGAGGCCGAAAGCGCCGCTGGCACCATTTCCAGGACCAGCATCGTGGCGCCGGCAGCTTCAAGCGCCGCGCTATCTTCGCGCAAGCGCGCGGCGGCTTCATCAGTACGGCCCTGCACGCGAAACCCGCCCAGTGACGACACCGTCTGGGGCGTCAGCCCAAGATGGCCGCATACCGGAACGCCACGTTCCACCAGGAACCGAGCCGTTTCCGCGACCCATCCTCCGCCCTCAAGCTTGACCATCTGCGCGCCGGCGCTCATTAGCGCCACGGCGGAGGTGATCGCCTGCTCTTTGGACACCTGATAGCTGCCAAAGGGCAGATCCGCCACAATCAGCGAGCGTCCCCCGGTGCGCCGGACGCCTTCCGCCACGCATCGGGTGTGATAAGACATGTCCTCAAGCGTGACCCCGACGGTGCCATTGCCGCCCTGGCACACCATGCCCAGCGAATCGCCCACCAGCAGCGTGTCCACGCCGGCCGCATCCGCCACCGCCGCAAACGTCGCATCGTAGGCGGTCAGCATGGCGATCTTCTCGCCGCGGGCGCGCATGTCGGCGAAGGTCGGGACGGTGACCTTTTTCTGCGCTTCAGCAGGCCGCAACCCGTAAGGGGCAGCGGACGATGGGGAGTTCTCGGGCGTATTCATCTTGAGCGACCTGGCCGTCCATAACATCGAATCGTATCGGATGGTGTGCGGCCGATGCCGGCGGCCAGCAGGCCCGCTTCGCACCTCACACGCTGGGGCGAGCATAGCTCAGGCGGCGCTAGGCGGCTTCCAGCCTGGGCGTGCGAGGGCGACGCAGCACGACGACCTGTTCGGCGCCGACGGCCCGGGCGCGCAACTGGCCACACCCGCCGTCCACATCCTGCCCGGCGCTGTTCCTCACCTTGGTCAACAAACCGCGGCTATGAAGGTAGTGGACGATCTCGCGGATGCGTTCGGGATCGGGGCGTTGGTAGTCGTCCCCTTCAAGACTATTGAAAGGGATGACGTTGAGCACGCAGTACTTGCCCTTCAGCAGGTGCAGCACGGCGTCGAGCTCGTCGTCACCGTCGTTGACGCCCTTGAGCAACGTCCACTGGTATTGGATCGGGTATCCGGTGTCGCGGGCGTACTTTTCGCCCAGCTCGACCAGCGCTCCCGGCGAGATTTTCGCGGCACGCGGCAGCAGGTGCTCACGCAGCTCAGTCTTGGTCGTGTGCAGCGACAACGCCAGCGCGGGTTTGACCCGCTGCTTCGGCAAGGCCTCGAACACGCGCAGGTCGCCCACCGTGGAGAGCACCAGGTTCTTGTGCCCGATATTGCCTTCGGTGCCCAGCAGGTCGATGGCTTCGAGCACATTCTCCAGGTTGTGCGCCGGTTCGCCCATGCCCATGAAGACGACTTTCTTCACCGCGCGCAGACGCCGTGCCAGCACCACCTGGGCCAGGATTTCCATGCTGGAGACCTGGCGGATCAAGCCACTCTTGCCGGTCATGCAGAAACGACAGCCCACCGCGCAACCAACCTGCGTGGACACGCACAGGCCGTCACGCGGCAGCAGCACGCTTTCCACCATCTGCCCATCGGCGAGGTCGACGAGCAAGCGCGAGCCGTCGTTGCCGGCATGCTCGGAACGGATACAGGCAAGGCCGTCCAGTTCCGCCGTCACGGCGGGCAACGCATTGCGCAGCGCCAGCGGCAGGAAATCCTCTGCGCGCCGCCGCCGCGTGCCGGTGTCAAGCGCCTGCCCGTTCAGCCAGACGCGCATGAGCCGGCCGCGATGGACAGGCTGGGCGCCGAGTGCGGCAAGGCGATGATCGAAGTCGGAATAGCGCATAGGGAGCGGATTGTACCCAGCCGGGTATGGGTCGGACGGACGCCAGCCCGGCAGCGCCGCCTCGCTTCCCGATCAATAAGCCGTTTCCACCCGCCAGCTGATCGGTATTTCCGCCACGCTGGCCGTGGCGGGAAGCTCCAGCGCCATCCGGGCGATCCTGGCAACTTCCTGGGGCTGGGTCAATTGCGCCTTGACGGAGTCGTCCACGCCGTCGGCCATGTCGGTGGCAACAAAGCCCGGGCAGATTGCGGTGCAACGGATCCGATCCCCTTCGCCGGCATGGCGGATGCCATGAGCCAGCATCAGTGCAGCGGCCTTGCTCATGGAATACAGCCCGCCTTCCGCCGCCCGCACGCGCTTGCCGGCCAGCGAGGCAATCACAAGCACCTTGCCCTCCGGCGCGGCCTGTAAATGGGGCCAGACCAACCGCGTCAGACGCATGGGCGACTTGACGTTGACGGCGAAGATATCGTCGAAGTCCTGGTCGCTCGCTTCGATCACGGACTTGCCGCTAAGGATGCCAGCGTTATGGACGATCGCGTCGATTCGTCCAAAATGGCCGTGCGCCGCGGCCACCCAGGCCGCTTCACTTGCCGGATCCCGCGCATCGAAGGGCGCCCCATGACAACGATCCGCTCCATACTCCGCCAGCGCCGCCACAGGCTGGCGTGTCCCCGCCGACACTCGCCAGCCATGCGCTAGCAGTTCACGTGCCAGGGCCAGCCCGATGCCCCGGCTGGCGCCGCTGATAAGCACCACACGGCCCTCACCCGCCTCGCGTTCAACAGTCATCATGCCTAGGCTCCCTGGCGGTTCAGATAGCCCTCGACCAGCGAATTGACGTTGGCGCGCAGGGTATCGACCTTGTAGCCCCCTTCCTGAACGAACAGGGTGGGCAGGCCAAGCTGGGCGATTCGATCCCCCAGCACCGCGTAATCGGCCGTGTCGATGTCCAGGTTGCCGAACGGATCGTGGCGAAACGTGTCGAAGCCCGCCGCCACCACCAGCACGCCTGGCACGAAATCCTTGATCCGTTCCAGGGCATGGTCGAAGTGCTCAAGGTAACCGCTGATCGCCGTGCCGCCCTCCATGGGCAGATTGCAGTTGTAGCCCTCGCCGGCGCCGCTTCCAATCTCGTCGGCATAGCCGCAGATGAACGGAAACAGCGTTTCGGGCTTTCCGTGCAGCGACACGGTCAGCACGTCGTCGCGGTCGTAGAAGATCTGCTGCGTGCCGTTGCCATGGTGCACGTCGATATCCAGCACGGCCACGCGGCCAAAACGCTTGGCCAGACGCTGCGCGGCGATCGCCGTATTCGCGATGTGGCAGCCGCCCATCGCCAGATCGCGCATGGCGTGATGGCCGGCGGGCCGCAGCAGCGCGTAGGCGCTGCGTTCGCCTCCGATGATCGCGTCGGCAGCCGCCACCGCGGCGTCGACGCTGCCGTTCATGTTGACCCAGGCGTCCTGGACCAATGGCGAGCCGCCATCGCCCAGATAGCGGCCGGCGAGCGTCACCGGAATCTGCGTGCGCAACGTCGGGAAATAGCGATTCGTCGTGATGTAGGGCCGCACTTCGAAAGACGCATCCGGCGCCTTGGACCATTCGTCCCAGGCGGTCTCCAGATAATGCAGATAGTCCGGGGCGTGGACTTCGAACAATTCCACGGGACGTTCGGCTGCGCGTTGCACGAATTGGCAATCCAGGCGCAGGTCATCCTTCAGCGCGGCAAGGATTTCGATGCTGCGTTCGGCGCGATCGTGGTGCTGTTTGAGCAGCCCACGGATCATGGCGTTGCCAGGCCAGGGCACGTCATGGGTCGGGGAGATGAATGCTTTCACTGCGCGATCCTATAAAGCGTGTGGGTGTGTTTATTTCCAGCTTCTTCCGGGCACCGCGGCAATCAGCTCGCGGGTGTATTCGTGCTGCGGGTTTTCCAAGACCTGGGCAGTCAGGCCCTGCTCGACGATTTCGCCATGCTTGAGCACGATGACGCGGTCGCACAGCTGGGAGGCCACGCGCAGATCATGCGTGATGAAGAGCATGGAAAGATGCAGCTCTTGCTTGAGTTGGCGCAGCATGGCCAGCACCTGGTCCTGCACCGAGACGTCCAACGCCGACACAGGTTCGTCCGCCACGATCAGTTCCGGCGTCACTGCGATGGCGCGGGCAAAGCCCAGGCGTTGGCGCTGGCCGC
>Ga0160502_100552_pt1 | contig 20945 bp, 21 predicted proteins | sample DIDnMG_14_FD_108237 | JGI IMG/M metagenome (GOLD analysis project Ga0160502, IMG submission 108237) | Enriched soil microbial communities from UW Madison campus, WI, USA - DID2933_E24_Xylan MG | ecosystem: Environmental > Terrestrial > Soil > Unclassified | place: USA: Madison, Wisconsin... | reverse complement strand
TACACCAAATGGAGATGGTTACCACGATTTCTGGAATATTGGTGATTTAGAAAACGATGCAAACGCAAAAATTTATATATTTGACCGATACGGAAAACTATTGAAACAGATCAAACCATCGCGTTCAACGGGATGGGATGGAACGATGAACGGTCAACAGCTACCATCGACGGATTACTGGTTCACAGTGACCTATACGGAGAATGGAGATATTAAAGAGTTTAAAGCGCATTTCTCATTAAAAAGATAACCCAAATGAATATTTTTAAAAAACGTTATTTAGTTTTAGCATTATTTTTATCCCAGATGTCTTTCGCACAGGAAGGGATTGCAGTTTATTCTGATTATTTATCGGATAACTATTATCTGATCCACCCGTCAATGGCCGGAGCAGCAAATTGTGGAAAGATCCGGTTAACAGCCAGACAGCAATGGTTTGGACAAGATGATGCACCTGCTTTGCAGACTTTGAGTTTTAATACCAGTGTTGGGGAGCAATCCGGTATCGGTATTATTGCTTTTAATGATAAGAACGGGTATCATTCACAAATGGGAGGTAAGATTACGTATGCGCACCATATCCGTTTTTCAAGAGGTGCTAACGATTTGAATCAGTTATCATTTGGTATGAGTGCCGGTTTGGTACAAAGTACGCTGGATGAGTCCAAATTTGGAAACGAGTTCGATCCGATTGTTGCCGGTATGAAACAAAAAGATTCGTATTTTAATATCGATTTGGGGGCGTCTTACCACTACCTGGATTTTTATACGCACTTTACAGTTAAAAATGCGGTATCAAACAAACGTGATATCTATACCGATATCGAAAGTGATAACTTAAGAAAATACTTGTGGAGTGTGGGTTATGTTTTCGGTAACAGTGATAGCGGATTATCATGGGAGCCTTCTGTAATGTTACAGTATGTGGATAAAACCAAAGAGAAAACCTTCGATATCAACCTGAAAGTTTATAAAGATATGGACTTCGGTAAATTATGGGGAGGTTTGTCCTATAGAAGAAGTTTCGATGGTGCTCAATTCGTTGCTGATAACAGCGTGAGTGACCAGAAATTACAATATATCACTCCTATCGTTGGGGTGAATTACAAAAACTTTATGTTTGCGTATACCTATTCACACTTAACGGGTGATGTAAAATTTGATAACTCAGGATTCCATCAAATCACACTTGGTATCAACTTATTCTGTAAGCGTGAACCATACGATTGTCACTGTCCTGCAGTTAACTAATTATAAAGAGATTATTAATTCTGTCCCGATTTATTCGGGACATTTTTTTAAATGACAGTTATGGTTATAAAAGAAGTTAGAGGTAAATATCCTCAAATTCCGGAGGATTGTTACGTGGCAGAAAATGCTACTATTGTCGGTGATGTGTCCTTTGGTGCCTCATGTAGCATATGGTTTAATGCGGTTGTGCGAGGTGATGTGCATTACATTAAAGTAGGAGATAAGGTAAATATCCAGGATGGTGCGGTTATCCACTGTACGTATCAGAAGCATCCGACAGTGATTGGAAATAATGTTTCCATCGGACATAATGCGATTGTTCATGGTTGTACGATCGAAGATAATGTACTGATCGGTATGGGAGCGATTGTAATGGATAATTGCGTGATCAAGAGTAATTCGATTATTGCTGCGGGTTCGGTGGTAACGCAGAACACTGTGGTGGAATCCGGAGTGATTTACGCGGGTGTTCCGGCTAAAAAGGTAAAAGATATCAATGCTTCGGATTTCGCCGGGGAAATCGAGCGTATTTCGAATAATTACGTGATGTATTCCAGTTGGTTTAAAGAATAAGTTTGCTTTCTTTTCAATCGGGGAGCTGAAAATATAAAAGGCCATCTTTTGTCATAAGATGGCCTTTTTGGTATAATGAATTTTCAGTTTAAAAATCGATTATGGAAACAGTATCGGAGAATGGAGAACCTAATAATTTTTTGAGAACATCCGCTTTCGAATTGGTGTAGAACAAATGCTGTGTTTCTTCGTGGGATGTGTTTAACAATCCGTTTTGTTCCAGTATGTTTTTAGTTTGTTTCGCAACGGCTTCACCGGAGTCGATAATTTTAATATGATCCGGAATGATTTCTTTAATCTGCGGAATCAGAAAAGGGTAGTGGGTGCAACCCAAAACCAGATAATCCATATTGGCGGCTACCATTGGATCAAGATAGGTTTTTAGTAACTCTTTAATCTCTTCGGATTCAAGATCGCCGTTTTCGATTAGCTGAACGAGATTATAGCCCACCTGCTCGATGATATTGAGGTGTTGGTAGTTCGCTATGGTTTTGTGGAATAACTCGCTGTTCAGCGTTCCTTTTGTGGCTAGGATCCCGATGGTTTCGGTCTGGGTCTGATTGGCAGCCGGTTTAATGGCCGGTTCGATGCCAATAAAGGGAATTTCATAACGGGCGCGCAGTTCTTTTATCGCATTCGTTGTTGCAGTATTACAGGCAACGATTACCATTTTGCAACCGCGTTCGATTAAATAGTCAACGTTTTTACAACTTAAACGGATAATGTCTTCTTTGGTCTTCTGACCATATGGGGCGTTTTTACTATCGGCTAAATAGATGGTGTTTTCATGAGGGAGGAGTTGATGTACCTCTTTCCAGATGGAAATGCCTCCAACACCGGAGTCGAATAAGCCTATGGGGTTTTTACTACTCATTACACAAATATAAAAAAAAACTGCCCTTGGAAAAAGAGCAGTTTTATTTTTATGAATAGAATGATTATTTAAATCCTAATTCTTTTTTAACGTCACCTAATAAATCCGGACCGTCGGCCAAAATTACACCGCTTCCGTCAGTTGAATCTAATACATACTGGTATCCTTTTGCTTTCGCTACTTTTTGGATTGCAGTTCTTGCTTTTTCCATGATTGGTTTTACAAGATCCAATTCTTTTTGTTGTAATTCTTTTCCAGCATTCTCTCTGTACTGTTGGATTCGCTGACCCATGTCCTGCATTTCTTTAGAACGTGTTTCGTTTACTGCTTCGGTAGATGTTGCTGCTTCCGACTCGTATTTTTTTAATTTGGTTTGATACTCACTAACCATGGTTTTATATTGTGCATCGTATGTCTCACCAATTTTTTTTACTTGAGCCTGTGCGGTTTTCATGTCCGGGTAGCTTGTCATCAGTTCACTTACGTTGATATGCGCTATTTTTGCCTGTGCAGAAATAGTTTGACTAGCACCAATGAAAAGTGCAGCAGCGATAAGTAAAGTTTTTAACTGTTTCATTGTTTTAGGTATTTAATTTAATTTTCTGATTTATTTTCTGTTGTCTTATTTTTTAATTTTTCTTCGCGCTCTTTTTTAGCCTTTTCTCTTTCGTCCAATATTTTTTGTTTGCGCTCTTCTAAGGCTTTTTTACGCTCTTCTATTTTTTGTTGCCGTTCCTGTGCCGCTTTTTCACGGGCTTCCTGTTGTGCCGCTTTTATGTCGGCTTTAGGATCTGCCACAGGTTCGGTTACTGCTGTTCCGTCTGCTGCTTTTTCGGCTGGTTTATCAGTCGCTTTATTTTCAGTTTTGTTACCGCCTTGTTTTGCTTTTCGCTCTTCAAGCAGTTGTTTTCTCTTTTCTTCCTGCTCCAGTTTTTTGGCTTCCAATGCCTCTTTACGTTCAGCAATTAGTTTTTCACGAGCTGCTTTTCTCTCGTCAATTTTTCGCTGACGTTCCACCTGATCCGGATTGGCATTGTCCATATCTTCTTTGCGTTCCTGCGCTTCCAGTTCTTTTTGCTGTTTTTTGCTCAACTGTTCTTTTTTCTGCGAACGGGTTAGTGCTCGTAATACCTGGTCGCTGATGTCAAAACGCTGCGCTGCAAAAAGCATTGTCAGATCGGAGGACTTGTCAAATACGAAATCGTATTTTTTAGCTTCGGCAATATCCTGAACGGCATTAAATACCTGATCCTGGATTGGTTTTACCAACATGGTTTTCTGTGTCATCAGATCCCCTTGCGGACCAAAACGTTTTTGCTGATAATCCAACATTTCCGTTTCCAGAAATTTGATTTCTTCTTCTCTTTCGGCAATTAATTCCTTAGTAAGCAAAACCTTTTCTGTTTTAAGGCTTTCCTTTAATTTATTGACTTCATTTTTTTTGGCTTCGATCTCCTGTTTCCAGCCTTGTGCTTTTAGTTCCAGCTGGTTTTTCGCTTCGGCATATTCTGGTGCTTTTTCCAGAATATATTCCATATCGATATAACCTATTCGGATTCCTCTACCTTGCGCATTCGATGCGATACTAACAAATGTTACAAGTGCCAATAAAAAATATTTTCTCATAGAATTAAATATTATTTTTCAACTATCGTGCCAAACTTTATTAAAACTGTTGTCCAATGATAAAGTGCGTCTCCCATCCATTTTTCTGAGTTTGTCCTGGTAAGGCGTCAAATCCGTATCCAAAATCAATTCCCAGTAATCCAAAGGCTGGCATAAATACCCGTAATCCAAATCCGGCTGAACGTTTCAGGTCAAATGGATTGTAGGATTTAAACGAATCGAATGAGGCTCCAGCTTCTAAGAATGTTAATCCGTAGATCGATGCCGATGGATTCATTGTAATCGGGTAACGCAACTCTAATGAGAACTTGTTGTAAATGGTTCCTCCGGATTGTTGTCCTCTTTGAGAACCTTCCTGAATGATTGGTGTTAACGATTGATTCGGATATCCTCGTAACTGAATTACCTCTCTACCATCCATGGAGAAGTTCGCTAATCCGTCACCTCCTAAATAGAATCGTTCAAACGGCACTAATCCTCTGGACTGGTTGTAGGCTCCTAAGAATCCAAACTCTCCTAACGAACGCAATACTAATTTATTATAAATGGTTGTATACCAATCGGCTTTGAATTTAACTTTGTAATATTCCAGCCAGTTAAATTTCTTTTGATCCACTAATGATTGATCAGCAGCAGCATCGTGGAAATTCGTTACCGGATTTCCGTTGGAATCGATGAAGGATCCTGATGGTACAAAAATGTTGTTTGAGTTCAGGTATCCGGCACCATTATTTTTCAATTTATACGCTTCCTGATTGCCTAAATCACCGTAGTCCACTCCGTTAAATAACGAGTAAGGTAAGGTAAATTTTCCAGAAATACTAAATTCTGATCCATAAGTTGGGAAAATCGGATTGAAACCTTTACTGTTACGACTCAGACCAATGGTATAGGTAAGGTTTTTAGACGAACCGTTACCAAAGGTAAATAACCCGGTGTTATAGTTGTTCAAATCGTAATACTGGAAACTCACAACGTGGGATAATTGGAAATAATCATCAGGAATTGTAAGACGTTTCGCTAATCCTACCGATAATGTTGTAATGTTGAAACTTTGGTTTCGCGTTACATCACGCGTCTGGTAGTTGTATAAGAATTGTTTACTGTGTGAAATCGAAGTTGAGAAACTTACCGGTTTTTTGCCACCTAACCATGGTTCCTGGAAGGAGATACTGTAGGTTTGGAAATAGCTACTTCCCTGAAGACGTAACGACATTTTTTGTCCGTCTCCCATTGGTAACGGGCGGTAAGCACTTTTGTTAAAAATGTTTTTAATCGAGAAGTTGTTAAACGATAGTCCCAACGTTCCGATGAATCCACCGCCACCGTAACCACCTTGTAGCTCTACCTGGCTGGAACCTTTTTCAACTACGCTCCATTCTACGTCAACACTTCCTGAAGACGGATCGGCATTTTTAACTTCCGGACGGATGGCTTCCGCATCGAAAAACTGTAAAGCTCCCAAGTCACGAATGGTACGGATTACGTCCTGTTTGTTCCATTTTTGTCCCGGACGTGTACGCAATTCACGGTAAATTACATAATCGTTCGTTTTGTCATTTCCTTTTACTGTTACATTGTTGAAATAGGCAATCGGACCTTCTACGATTCGGATCTCGAAATCGATAGTGTCGTTGGCCGTACGTACCTCAACCGGGTTGATGTTCGAAAACAAATAACCGTTGTTTTGGTATAGGTTGGTAATGTCTTCCGCATCCGGACTTTTTTTGTTGGCAATACGCTCCTGTAATACTTTTCCATTGTATACATCGCCTCTGTTAATGCCTAAAAGTCTTCGTAATTCACGATCGGTATAAACCGTATTTCCAAGGAAACGAATGTCACCAAAATAGTAACGTTTCCCTTCTTCAACGTTTAATTTGATCGCTACGGTATTGTCTTGTTTGTTATAGGTAACCGTATCGGAGGTGATACGGGCATCGCGATAACCTTTTTCTTTATATTTTTCAACAATGGAAACTAAGTCTTCCTTGTATTTGTCTTTGATGTATTTTGAAGACTTGAAAAGGCGCATCGGGTTGAAAGGATTGCGCACTTTGGTGTTGCTCATCGCTTTCTTGATTTTGGAAGTCGACATCATGTGGTTTCCGGTAATTTCGATGTCCGAAACTTTTACCTTTTTGCCTTTGTCTACCAAAATAACCATATTCACATTGTGTTCGGTCGAATCGGTAGGAATGGTGTTGATGGTTACTTTTGTGTTGAAAAAACCGTCTTTTTTATATTTGTTTTCGATGTAATTACGCGTTGTGGTAATTAAGTTTTCGTTGACAACTTTTCCTTTTTTAAGGTCGTTGTCTTTGATAAACTCTTCGCTCTTTCCTTTTTTAACACCGGTGAATTTTACATCCTGTAATTTTGGTAATTCATGGATGTTTAATTCCAGGAAAATACTATCGCCCTGAATTTTATTGAAATAAACGTTGATATCGTTGAAAAGTCCAAGCTTCCAAAGTTTTTTAATGGCATTACTGATTTCCTCTCCGGGAACACTAATCATTTGCCCTTTTTCCAAACCGGAAAAGGTCACAACCGTTTGCTGGTTATAACTGATTTTTCCAGTAACGTCTACATCTGCTAATATGTATTGGCGACCCGTTTCAGGTCCGGTATGCGGTTGTTCCTGAGCATTTAATTTGGAAATGTTTCCTAAAATTATAATAGCAAAAAGTAGTTGTATTCCTTTTTGAAGCATTTGTAAATTATTTAATTTGTTCGCTGGTTTTTCCAAATCTACGTTCTCTTTTTTGATAGCTGATGATTGCCTCATATAAATCTTTTTCTCTAAAATCAGGCCATAGTACGTCAGTAAAGTAGAACTCTGCATAAGCAATTTGCCATAATAAAAAGTTGCTGATACGGTGTTCGCCGCTTGTTCTGATAACCAGGTCGACGTCGGGTAAATTATGCGTGTAAAGATGCTGATTTATAATTGATTCATCAATATGGGCTGATGAAATTATATTATTTTTAACTTTATCGCTGATGTTTTTTACAGCTGAAATGATTTCTTCACGGGAACCGTAGCTCAGTGCCAGTGTTAACGTCATTCGGGAGTTGTTTTGTGTCTTTTCAATAACTTCCATCAGTTCTTTTCGAACCGAATCCGGTAAATGCTGTATCGAACCGATACAATTTAGACGAATGCTGTTTTTTTGTAAGGTAGGAAGTTCGCTTTTCAGGGATTTGACCAAAAGTTTCATCAGGGTTTCCACCTCAACTTTTGGGCGGTTCCAGTTTTCGGTCGAAAAAGCGTAAAGGGTAAGAAATGAAATCCCGAGTTTGGCACAACATTCTACGGTTGTCCGTACTGATTTGGTTCCGTTTTCATGGCCAAACGCACGAAGCATCCCTTTTTGTTTTGCCCAACGACCATTACCATCCATAATGATGGCCAGGTGTCTGGGAAGGTTCTCTTTATTAATTGTATTTTCTAAATCCATTTATTTAATCTGCACAAAAACATGGGTTTTGACCAAACGTATACGTTAGGGTTATTCCCGAAAAAACATACCAGTCGTTACTGTTTAGATTTCCGAATTGTAATCGCTTAAACTGGTCGTTTTTGGGATTACTTCCGTCCAAATTGTCTGTAAAGGTATAACGGGCACCTACTTCAAATCCCAGGATAAAATTATCCGTCAGCCTTGTTTTGATTCCCGCAATAATCGGAATACCAAAAGCATTTCGGGAATCGTCTGTACGGGTGGTGCCATTCAATACGTACAATTCGTCATAACGAAATAAACTCACTCCCGTTGTAATATAAGGAGTAGTTATCGGTCCGGAATCATGTAAATCGAAATCAAAAAAGTTGAATTCGAGCGCTAAAGATAATTCTTTTACGGAATTTTCAAAGCTGTAACCCCGGTCCTTTCTTCCGGAAACCTTCGAGTCGGCATCACTTGCGCTTATTTTTCCCTGTGTGTAGGAAATTCTGTAGGAATGTCTTTTGCTTCGGTTCCATTTGTATAAGATCCCAAAACTAAAGTCTTTCGGAGCAATGTAACTCGTTGGTCCTACATCTCCTACATAGTTGCTTCCACCTAAAAAAATACCCAGCTCGTTAATCTGAGCGTGCGAATTTGTGTAGGTGAATACCAGTAAAAATGCAATAAGAATTCGACTCATTTTTCTAAAATAGTGTGCAAATATAATAATATTGATTTCTAAACCATTTAATTGCTCGTTTTTTCAGCTTTTTTTTGACTGAGGCGATCTGGCATAGAACAATAAAACGGGATATTGCCGTTTCTAGTATGACTTCATTTTTAAAAAATCGTTTAATTTCTTTTGTCTTCTCCCCAAAGTAATTTATTGCGAAGTGTTTTTAGAAAGCCTTCCTCTGGAAATTCAACCATGTTTATCGTAAACGGTGCTTTTTTAATATGGATCTCGGTTTCGTTGTCGATCGCCTTGGTGCCGGAATCAAGCGATACCAGAAACTGAGGTTCTCTTCCGGAAACCTTAAGTTTGATTTCGGTATCGTCGGAGATAATCAACGGGCGTACATTCAGGTTGTGTGGCGCTATAGGGGTGATGATAATACATTTTACTTCCGGAGTGATCACGGGACCGCCACAACTTAAGGAATAGCCGGTCGATCCGGTTGGCGTGGAAATAATCAGTCCATCCGCCCAGTAGGAGGTTAAATATTCACCATTCAGACAGGTTTCAATGGTGATCATCGAAGTGGTGTCTTTTCGGGAGACGGTGATTTCGTTCAGGGCAAAATTCAGATCATAAATATTGCATTCCTCCGGATAACATTCCAGACTTAATAAAGAGCGTTGCGAAATTTTATAGTTTCCTTCGAATAATAGCGGTAACAGATGTTCAATGGCATCCTGTTGTACGTTGGCTAAAAAACCAAGTCGTCCGGCATTGATTCCTACAATCGGGATGTTTTTGTTTTTAACATAGGTTGCCGCACGCAACATCGTACCGTCGCCTCCAATGCTGATAAAAAAAGCAACGGAACTGTCAAGTTGGGTATGGTTGGAAAATGTCGGATACGACTTGTCAATAATTCCTTTTTCCAATAGTGTCGTATGAAAGTCGGCTTCAAAAACCACCTCTGTTTCATAGTTTTTAAAAACATCGAATACTTTATGGATAATCTCTTCGGTGTTTTTCTGGTAGTAGTAACCGTAAATTGCTATTTTCATACGTGTCTTTTAAATGTTTAAATATTTGTCCAGGTAGTCCGATCGATCCTTCAGGTTGTTCAGATAGGCATCTTCCTGGTGTTCGGAAACGATTTCATAATTGTACCGGCGGAAGGTCTGAATGATCTCATTTAAACCGCCAAGGCTTATTTTAACTGTAATCTGAACGCGATCCATTTCGGCTTTCGAAATAAACATCCCCAATATGCGGGCATTGTTGGTTTCGACGATCTGACTGATTTCGCTCATGCTGTATTCTTCTGCGCCTTTTTCGACAATAAGGATACCGCCTTCTTCCCGTAAAAAAGGGGTTTCGTGGAAAAAACGGATGATGTCGTCCATTTCATAATAACCCAGATAGTTGTTGTCGTTGTCCAGAACCGGAACCAGATTGGTCTCGTTTTTGGCGAAAACTTCCAAAACATCCAGCCACATCGTGTCTTTGCGGGCAAAAAAACGTTCGAAGGTATACCGGAAATCACCGATTTTCATGTCGTGATCCAGTAATTCCACATCGTGTGCGCCGATACATCCGATATAAATGCCGTTTTCGACTATCGGGAAATGACTATACGGAAATTCCAGAAAAAGGTCTTGTGCCGTTTCGATGCTTTCGTCGGTGCAAAGCGGATTGATCTCCTTGATGATGTAGTCGGAAATTTCAGTCATGGTAAGTGGGTCTTATAATCGAATGCAAAATAATCAAAAAATAGGATATTACCGCTTAATTATACTTTGTATTTTTGTGGGAAAATAGATTGATTATGACAAAACTTTCAGTAAATATTAATAAAATAGCGACGTTGCGCAACTCACGAGGGGGTAATGTACCCAACCTGCTACAGGTGGCTATCGATATTCAGAAATTTGGCGGGCAGGGAATTACGGTTCATCCGCGGCCAGACGAAAGACATATCCGTTATCAGGATGCGAGAGATTTGGTTGCGGTTGTGCATACAGAATATAACATTGAAGGAAATCCGGTAAAGAAATTTATGGATCTGGTTTTGGAAACCAAACCCACTCAGGTAACATTGGTGCCGGATGCAGATGATGCACTGACGTCAAATGCCGGATGGGACACCATCAAGAATAAAGATTTTTTAAAAGAAGTAATTGCAGAGTTTAAGCGGAATGGAATCCGTACGTCCATTTTTGTGGATCCGGTATTGGAAATGGTAGCCGGTGCCAAAGAAACCGGAACCGACCGTATTGAATTGTATACCGAAGCCTTTGCACATGAGTACGGTTTGGGGAATCATAATGGGATCGAACCGTATGCGGCGGCGGCGGCATTGGCCAACGAATTGGATTTGGGGATTAATGCCGGGCACGATCTGAGTTTGGATAATATTAAATTCTTTAAAGAAAATATACCGGGCTTATTGGAGGTGTCGATTGGGCATGCGCTGATTTCGGAATCGATTTACCTCGGACTGGAGAATGTAGTGAATATGTATTTACAACGGATGAAATAATGAGTTTGTATTCAAGAATTGAAGGATCCGGAAAGCCATTGCTGATTATTCATGGTTTTTTGGGTATGTCGGACAACTGGAAGACATTGGGTACTCAGTTTGCTGCCGAAGGTTATGAAGTGCACGCGCTGGACATGCGAAACCATGGCAAAAGTTTTCACTCGGATGCATTCAGTTATCAGTTGATGGCCGATGATGTCTATGAGTATTGTCAGCAACACAATCTGACCCATATTGATCTTTTAGGGCATTCCATGGGTGGTAAGGTGGCGATGTTAGTCGCTGTTACCTATCCGGAACTGGTGGATAAGCTGGTTGTGGCAGACATCGGTCCAAAGCAATATGCGCCACATCATCAGGATATATTGAAAGGCTTGAGTGCGGTCGATTTCTCTCAAAAACCGGGAAGAAGCGAGGTGGAAGCTATTGTCGAATCCTATATTCCGGACTTCGGAACGCGACAGTTTCTGTTGAAAAACCTGTACTGGAAAGAACCCGGACAATTGGCATTTCGATTTAACCTGGAGGTCTTTGTACGAAATCAGGAGGTGATAGGTGAGTCATTACCATATGAAGGTCATTTTGAGAAGCCGGTACTCTTTTTAAAAGGCGAAAATTCGGGTTATATCAAAAGTGAAGATGCCGAGTTGATTGAACATCATTTTCCGTTTTCCAAAATTGAAACCATTAAAAATGCCGGTCACTGGCTGCATGCCGAAAATCCAGGCGATTTTTTTACAGCAGTAATTTTATTCTTAAAAGGATAAAATTATAAGGTTGTTAATATAAAAGAATAATTATTATGAGTGCATAATATTTTTCTTAAAAAAATTGTAAAATCCATATTTTGTTATAAATTTGATATAATCAATATTTGAACGTAAACAAATAAAACTAACACATTTTTAACTTATGAGAAAACTGCTATCTTTAACATTGTTAGCTCTGGCTTCTTCGAGCGCTTTTGCAGGCGGGTATCGTGTGAGTCTTCAAGGGCAGAAGCAATTGGCAATGGGACATACAGGAGTTGCTGTTGTAAATAGTGCAGAGGTATTGTTCTTTAATCCGGCAGGGATGTCCTACTTGAAAGATCGATTTAATATCTCTGTTGGTGCTAATATCCTTACAGCAAAAACAAAATTCCAGAATGAAATGTACAATTGGAATGCTTCTACTAGTAATACCGGAACGCCTTTCAATATTTATGCTTCCTACAGAATAACTGACTGGCTTTCTGCCGGAATCGCGGTGTATACACCTTATGGTAGTGAAGTAGCCTGGAATCAGGATTGGCAGGGTGCTCATTTAGTAAATAAAATTGATTTGAAATCGTTTTATGTTCAGCCAACAATCTCTTTAAAAGTAAATGAATATTTCAGTGTGGGTGGTGGACCTATCTATGTGAACGGTTCGGTTGAATTCAACAGAAACCTGTTCCGTGGTGATAATATTACCGATGCAAACGGAAATCGTCCGGATGTAACCTTGGATGCAAAAGGAATTTCCGGTTGGGGATATAACGTAGGTTTTATGTTTAACCCAACCAATAAAATGCGTTTAGGGGTTAATTACCGTTCTAAAATCGTAATGGAAGCCCGTGATGGCGATGCTACATTCCACGATGTGCCAGCTTTCTTACAGGGAACTTTAACGAATACGCAGTTTAATGCCGATCTACCTTTGCCAGCTGAATTAACAGCCGGGTTATCGTACCAGATTACCGATAAATTCTTGGTAGCATTCGATATCAACAGAGCCATGTGGAGTGCCTACAAAGCTTTGGTGGTTGAGTTTGCCAACGGTGCGCCAACTTCTATAAATCCGAGAAATTATAAAGATGCCACTACTTATAGAGTAGGTGCACAATATAAAGCGAATGAAAAGTTTACTTTCCGTGCCGGATGGTATCATGACGAAAGTCCGGTTCAGGATGGTTACTTCGCTCCGGAAACACCAAGAAACAGTTCTATGGGATATACAGGAGGTTTAACATACCAGATTGGAAAACGTTTTGGTATCGATGTTTCGTTCTTATACCTGCATTTCGACGAAGTGGATAATAGTTATGACCACTACACAGAAGGAGCTAACCAAAACGTTAGTTTTGGCGGAACGTATAAATCATCGGTGTTTTCACCAGGTTTAGGGGTAACCTATAGCTTCTAAGTCTTAATCGTCTAATCTTTTTATCGGAATTTAACATGAAAAATAAATTTATATACTTTGCTGTTTTGGCTTCGTTAGGATTAGCATCCTGTGAGCCGGAATTTGAAAACGAGGTGAGCAATGCGAGTTACTCAGCCGGAGATGCTGATTTTAGTTCGTATGTAGCCATCGGAAACTCATTGACCTCCGGATACATGGATGGTACGGTGTCTCGAGTGGGACAACAATATTCCTTTCCGAACATATTGGCACACCAGTTTGCTGTTGTAGGTGGAGGTGAATTTACACAACCGTCTTACGCAGAAGATACCGGTAATCTTGGTGGTTTGTTAATCAATGGACAGCCTTTCCCAAGTGCACAGGCAAATGCGTTTCCAACACGATTGATTATTAACGCTTCAGTTGGTGGACCTCAAAATATTGCAGGAACCTCAACGATCAATGTAAGTCCATCTACATTACAGGCTACGGCTTATAATAACATGGGAGTACCGGGAGCAAAAACATTCCATCTAACCTTACAAGGGTACGGAAATATCGCCAATTTGGCGACCGGAACTGCAAACCCGTACTTTGTACGTCACGCGGTAACGCCAAATTCAACTGTGATTGGTGATGCGATGACGAAAAACCCGACGTTCTTTACCAACTGGATTGGAAATAATGACGTGTTAGGGTATGCAACCAATGGTGGATCAGGCTCGACAGCGGGAACCGGTTCGGCTGATATTACACCGTCTGCCGTATTTTCTGCGGCTTATGGTGCGATTATCGATCAGTTAACGGCAAACGGCGCTAAAGGTGTTGTGGCTACGATTCCTTCGGTAACAGCAATTCCTTTCTTTACAACCGTTCCGTACAACCCGATTACAGCAGCTTTATTAGCGAGTCAGGCAGATCCTACAGGTGCCGGAACCATTCAGGCGTTAAATACACAATTATATGGTCCGCTTAAACAGGCTTTAACAGCTTTTGGAGCTGGAGATCGTATCAATCTGCTTTCTGCAACGGGTCAAAATCCATTGTTGATTAAAGATGAAACGTTAACCAACCTTTCGGCTCAGTTAACCGCTGCGTTTACACCAACATTAGGACCGGTATTGGCCGCACAATACGGACAAATCTTCGGACAGGCAAGACAAACAACCAATAACGATTTGGTGTTGTTAACAACCAGAACGGCTATCGGAACAGCTCCTGCCGGAATCCCGGCTCCGCTTGATAAATATGGTATTACATTCCCATTGGAAGACAAACACATTTTGATTCCATCTGAAAAAGATGCCATTGCTGCTGCGACTACCGATTTTAACAATATCATCAGAGCAAAAGCAGCTGCTAAAAACTTAGCAGTAGCCGATATGAATGCGATCATGAACCAATTGGTGAGTGGATTGCGAGTAGAAGACGGTCAGATTTATACCGCTAACTATTTTAGTACGGCTGGTGTTAATACCGTATTATTCTCTTTGGATGGAGTACACCCGAATGCTAGAGGGTATGCTGTTATCGCGAATGAAGTAATCAAAGTGATCAACAACTACTACCATGCAAAATTACCATTGGTAAGCGCCGGAACCTATCCGGGAGCGACCGTTTTGGTTACAAATTAAAAACACCGTAAGGGATTACAGTATAAAAAGCACTGATTATTCAGTGCTTTTTTATATTTTTATAACACGAAACGAAACAAAATAATATGAATTTACTTGTTAGACTCCTTCTTACGACCATCCTTGTGGTGGTGATCGCCCATTTTTTACCGGGTATTTCGGTAGATAGTATCAAGACTGCGCTTATTGTTGCGGTAGTTCTGGCTTTGCTGAATACGTTTTTAAAACCCATACTGGTGTTTTTTACCTTACCGGTAACGGTGATAACGCTGGGATTGTTCCTGTTGGTGATCAATGCTGTGATGATTCTGATCTGTGATTATCTGATTGATGGCTTCGAAGTGAAATCCTTTGTAAGTGCGTTACTTTTTAGTGTTGTGCTTTCCGTTTGTCAGTGGTTACTGAATCTTTTTGTGAAAGACTAAAGTAGAAAACACGATTTTAAAAGATATTTTTTAGCTTATTGAGATACAATAAGTTAAAAACTTGGTTGGGTTGTAAAAAATATATAATTTTGCAACCCAATTTTAGTATGTAAAAAATAAAATAATGAATATTACAAGAAACAATGTTGATGCATTAAATGCGATTGTAACAGTTGAAGTTACAAAAGAAGACTATGCTGGTCAGGTTCAAAAAGTTTTAGCAGATTATCGCAAAAATGCTAGTATCCCTGGATTCAGAAAAGGTGCTGTACCAATGAGTTTAATTGAAAAACAATATGGTAAAGCGGTTCTTCTTGATGAAGTAAATAAATTGTTGCAAGATTCATTAAACAACTATTTAGTTGAAGAAAAATTAGATATCCTTGGAAATCCACTTCCAAAAGTTACGGAAGATTTCGATTGGGATACCGATAATTATAAATTCGAATTCGAATTAGGTCTTGCTCCGGAATTTTCGGTTGATTTAACAGCGAAAAATGACGTGACTAAATTTAACATCGTTGTAGACGACGCTATGTTGGAAGAGCAAGTGGAGCGTATCCAAAAACAATACGGGAAATTGGTTTCCAAAGAGAAAGTGGAAGAAGGAGATGATTTAAGAGGTACTTTCTCAAACGAAGAAAAAGGAATCAATAATACCACAAACATCACGTTGGATATCTTTAAAGATAAAAAAACGATCAAAAAATTCATCGGTAAAAAAGTGGGTGACGTTGTAACCGTTAGCACTAAAGGTTTATTTGATGATGATCACAAATTGATGGATTACCTGAAAGTAGGTCACGATGATGTTCATGGTTTGGATATCGAAGTAAACTTTACAATCGAAGAAATCAACACTACTGAGAAAGCGGAAATCAACCAGGAGTTATTGGATAAATTATTCGGAGAAGGAATCGTAAAATCGGTTGAAGAATTAAAAGAGAAAATCAAAGAAGATGCGGATAAGCAATTTGCTACGCAGGCGGATCAGAAATTCTTAAACGATGTTACCGAGTTCTTAATCGAAAATACAAAATTCGAATTACCGGCTGAATTCCTTAAAAAGTGGATCCAGACTGTAGGTGAGAACCCATTAACAGAAGAACAAGCTAACGAAGAGTATGCAAAATCGGAAAAAGGATTACGTTACCAGTTAATCGAAAGCAAAGTAATCGTTGAAAATAACTTACAAATTACTTTCGAAGACTTAAAAGCGTTTACTTCTGACTTGATCAAAAAGCAAATGGCACAATTCGGACAAATGAATCCGTCTGATGATGAGATTGAAAATATCGTAGCGCGTGTATTGTCAAACCAGGAAGAAGTAAAACGTCTTTCAGAGCAGGTAATGAACGAAAAGATGCTAAATGTTTTCAAAGAAAAGGTTTCTGCGAAAACTAAAGAAGTTTCTTACCAAGACTTTATTAAAGAAATGTACGGAGAATAATTTGTACTAAAAAATAAGTATATTTGAGCGTCAGACAGATTTGTCTGGCGCTCTTTTTAATTTTAAACAAAAAATTACTATGAATTACGGAAAAGAATTTGAAAAATATGCTACCAGACACCATGGTATCAATAGCATGTATTACGATAAAATCGTAAGTAGTATGACACCATATATCATAGAAGAACGTCAAATGAACGTGGCTTCTATGGATGTTTTCTCCCGATTAATGATGGATAGAATTATCTTTTTGGGAACAGGAATCGACGATTATGTAGCCAACATTATTCAGGCCCAATTGTTGTTCCTGGAAAGTGTAGACGCAACCAAAGACATCAGTATTTATATCAATTCACCAGGTGGAGGCGTATATGCCGGATTGGGAATTTACGATACAATGCAATTGGTTAAACCGGATGTGGCTACCATTTGTACCGGAATTGCCGCTTCTATGGGGGCAGTTTTATTATGTGCCGGAGCCGACGGAAAACGTTCTGCTTTACCGCATTCCCGTGTGATGATCCACCAACCGCTTGGAGGAGCGCAAGGTCAGGCTTCCGATATCGAAATCACAACCCGTGAGATCTTAAAACTAAAAACCGAGTTATACGAAATCATTGCGAAGCACTCCAAACAGCCTATGGATAAAGTACACCATGACAGTGATCGTGATTACTGGATGATTGCACACGAGGCGAAAGCGTACGGAATGATCGATGAAGTATTAATCAGACAATAATTTTTTTGAAGATGCTTTGCGGCATCTTCACTTTTTAAGTAAATAAAAATGGCTAAAGAAGTATTAGAGTGTTCTTTTTGTGGAAGAAAAAAGCCAGAAACAAACCTGCTGATTGCCGGAATCAATGCGCATATCTGTGACAGATGTATTGAGCAGGCACACGGGATTGTTTTAGAAGAATTAAAACAGAGTGAGAATTCAGGGTTGCTGGCCGATTTGGTATTGAGCAAGCCTAAGGAAATACGTGCGTTCCTGGATCAGTATGTGATCGGACAGGAGCAAACCAAAAAAGTATTGTCCGTTGCCGTTTACAACCACTACAAACGTTTGCTGCAAAAACAGCTGGACGATGAGGTGGAGATTGAAAAAAGTAACATCATCATGGTGGGACAAACCGGTACCGGTAAGACATTAGTGGCCAAAACCATCGCCAAAATGTTGAATGTACCTTTGGCAATTGTGGATGCTACGGTATTGACCGAAGCCGGATATGTGGGAGAAGATGTGGAAAGTATTCTAACCCGTCTTTTACAGGCTGCCGATTATGATGTGGCAAAAGCGGAACGCGGAATTGTATTTATCGACGAGATTGATAAAATTGCCCGTAAAAGCGATAACCCATCCATCACCAGAGATGTATCCGGAGAAGGCGTACAACAGGCCTTACTAAAGCTATTGGAAGGAACTGTAGTAAATGTACCGCCTAAAGGAGGACGTAAACACCCGGATCAGAAGTTTGTGGAGGTAAACACCCAAAACATTCTTTTTATCGCAGGTGGTGCTTTCGACGGTATTGAACGTATTATTTCCAAACGATTAAACCATCAGGCGGTAGGTTATACAGCATCTAAAAATGCCGATCAGGTCGATAAGAGCAACCTGTTGCAGTATATCATCCCGAAAGATATCAAAGATTTCGGATTGATACCGGAGATTATCGGACGTTTACCGGTATTAACGCATATGGATCCTTTGGATCGCGAAACCTTACGCGCGATTCTTACGGAGCCTAAAAATGCTTTGGTGAAACAATACAAAAAACTATTCGCAATGGACGACGTGGAATTTTCCATTACCGACGATGCGTTGGATTTTATTGTAGACAAAGCGCTGATGTATAAACTAGGAGCAAGGGGATTGCGTTCGTTATGCGAAGCGATCTTAACCGATGCGATGTACGAACTACCGGGTTCGGATGAAAAAGAACTGGTAATCGACAAAAAATATGCGGAACATTCGTTGGACAAAAATCTGTTACAACGATTAAAAGCAGTATCATAATAAAAAAGGGTTGTCGAGAGACAACCCTTTTTTATTATGATGTTTATTGGTGAATTTATCATTATAAAATAATAAGGGACACATTATTGGCTAATATTGTCTAGTACGGTAGGTGCATGATTATGTGCTATTTGGAACGAAATTTGTTGTATATTTGTATCTATTTTAAAGATGTAGGAATAATGGCGAAACCGATTAAAATAACTCCTGTACTTAAAGGAGAAGACGCTGTTAACTTTTATACAAGCTTGGAGAAAAGCGACAAAAGAAAAGTTAGCAGTGATACTATATTGACTATTAGGAAAGATGCTGATAGATTAAAATCGTTATTCAAACATAGAAAATGATAGATGGAATTGGAGCTTGACAATTCATATGCTATGTTCAAAGTAAGTAGCGATACTGTATTTAAGCCTTTTGATTGTGGAGATGAAGATTTAAACGAGTTTCTTTTAAAAAAGGCTATTCAATATGCCAATGAACATCTGGCGACTACTTTTGTTATTGAGAATGAATCTGTTACTGTAGCCTATTACAGTATTTTCAATGATAGTGTAAATGCTCAAAATATAGCGTTTGCTTCAAAAACTGCTTTTAAAAGATTCTTACAAGATTTGGTTTCTCATCCAAAAAGACATCTAAAAAGTTATCCTGCAATAAAAATTGGTAGATTGGGAGTCACAAAAACAATTCAGAATAGTGGTTTAGGGAAAATGATTGTTAATTCAATAATCGAATTAGCAATTAACGCTAATGAAAATTGTGCTTGTAAAATTATCACAGTTGATGCGTATGCTCAATCGTTAAAGTTTTATGAAAGATTGGGCTTTAAATTTTTTTCAGAAAGTGATAAGGGAAATGATACGAGACAAATGTATTTAAATTTGACACCAATTATTTTAGCCGCTATTGAAAATCCAGAAAGTTGATTTACTGTTTTTTAGGAAACGATTAACTATAAACTATGTTTTACTTCTTGTTGTGTAAAAACCATATTGTCCTTTTTTGGGATAATTTAGAAGCATAATTTTGATTAAATTTATATCTGTTATTCATTATAAAAATAATAATTATGTCACAGTTCAATACGTCAAACAAAAAAGTACATCATGGAAAAAATATTAAACGTTTTCGCGAAATGCTAGGTATTAAACAGGAAGCTTTAGCCGATGAACTTGGCGACGGCTGGAACCAGAAAAAAGTGTCTTTACTGGAACAAAGAGAAACTATTGAAACCAATATACTGATACAGGTAGCCGCAATATTAAAAATACCGGTTCAGGCCATTGAAAACTTTGATGAAGAACAAGTTATGAACATTATTTCGAATACGGCCTCTTTTGATAATTGCCAATATCCTACTTTTTTAAATCATCAACCGACATTTAATCCAATAGATAAAATAGTTGAATTGTATGACGAGAAAATTGCTTTATATGAGCGACTGTTACAGGATGTTGATTTAGTTATATAGAAAAGGAAGAAATGATGGCGGAACTAAAGGAGTTGCTTAAGAATAAATAATATAGTGGTATTACGACATAAAAAAGGCGACCGATTGGTCGCCTTTACTTTTTACACCTGACCGGTTTTTAAAACGGGTCAGGTGTTATAAAATAGTATTACTTCTTAACAATCAGGAATTCTGATCGTCTGTTTTTTGCGTATTCTTCTTCCGTACAGTTGTCACCACAGTTTACTTTAGGCTCGCTCTCTCCGTAACCTTTTCCGGAGATTCTGTCCTTAGCAATTCCTTTGGAAAGGATATACTGAACCGTAGACTTCGCACGACGGTCGGATAAATTCATGTTGTATTTATCGCTACCTCTGCTATCGGTATGTGATTTCACCATGATCACCATGTTTGGATAGGCAGTCATCGCCTGAACCAACTTGTCTAACTCAAAAGCACCTTGTTGGGTAATATTGCTCTTGTCGAATTCGAAATAGATGTCGTTCAGCACCACTTCTTTTTCGGTTACGATCTGTTCGATTGGCTGTAAGTCGGCGCTAATGTTCACAATACCTCCTTTGGTTTTGCTAACCGGGAAGTTGTTGCTTTCATAACCGTCTTTGGCCACTTGAATCGTATACGCTTTATCACACTCAACTGCATACGATACCGTACCATCGGCTTCGGTTGTTTTAGTGGAGATAATGTTGTTCTTCTCGTCTAAGATCGCTACACGGGCACCCGATAATTTAGCACCTGTCTTCGCATCTCTAACCAAAGAAACCACTTCCACACCACAAACCGGAATCGCCATATAGATGTTATCC
>Ga0160502_100547_pt1 | contig 21146 bp, 8 predicted proteins | sample DIDnMG_14_FD_108237 | JGI IMG/M metagenome (GOLD analysis project Ga0160502, IMG submission 108237) | Enriched soil microbial communities from UW Madison campus, WI, USA - DID2933_E24_Xylan MG | ecosystem: Environmental > Terrestrial > Soil > Unclassified | place: USA: Madison, Wisconsin... | reverse complement strand
GGTCGGTTAATGACTTCTTTAAAATGATCTGCCGTTTCAAAAATCAGGTTAATATCATTCTCGTTGATATATTTAATTCCTAATAAATGATTTACGCTTAATTCTTTCATGTTTAATGTTTAACTGTTTATTTGTTTAATCGTTTAATCGTTGTCTTTGCGATTAAACAGTTAACCGATTTAACGGTTCAACTTTTTTAAATTCTTTAATTGTTTAATCATCTGGTTCTTCCGATTAAACAATTAACCGGTTAACCGATTAAACTAATTTGTCACTAAGTGAACAACATCTTCACCATCATTTTCTTTCCAGCTTACAATTACTTTTTCACCATTAATAGCATCTACCTGACGGCCTCTATAATCGGGCTGAATTGGTAAATGTCGGCTGAAACGTCTGTCAATTAAAACCAATAATTCAATTTCTGAAGGTCTTCCAAAAGATTGAATGGCAGTTAGGGCAGAACGAATGCTTCTTCCTGTAAACAAAACGTCATCGATAAAAATGACTTTTTTGTCTTCGACTATAAAATTGATTTGGGTTTTATTGGCTTCAAGCGGTTTATCAGTACGACGGAAATCATCTCTAAAAAAGGTGATGTCCAGATATCCTAAAGAGATTTCAGGAACCTTGTATTCGTTTTCTAATATTTGTTTTAAACGTTCAGCTAAAAAAACGCCTCTTGGCTGAATTCCAACTAAAATAGTTTCAGAGAAATCAAGATGTTTTTCGATTAACTGACAAGCCAAACGATGGAGTATGATAGTAACTTCTTTCGAATTAAGTAATACTTTTTGACTCATAAGTGATTGTAATGTTTGGTTGCGCAAATATACGGAATCTGATTTTATTTGTTGGGGTGTTGGGTGGGGAAATATTTTTATTTCCAAAACAAACTATTACTAGTTTTCGTCCTAAACATTCAGAAAACTAAAAAACTGTTTATGAATGAATAAAATCTTTTTAAGTAAGTAATTTACATCAAAAAAACTTTATTTTAGCTAAACATACCAAAAACAACTAATCAATACTTTTATGAACATCTTTAAAAAAATAAACGACCAACAAAACAAGGAAATTGCTTTACCTAACGAACCAAATGAACTATTCTATAGTTTAAAAAAAGAAAAAGAGTATTCTTATTTAAGAGGAATACAAGAAGAAGCATTAACAAGTTGGTATCAACAAAAACAGAATAGCCATCTATTAATAAAAATGAATACTGGAGCAGGCAAGACTTTAGTTGGCTTACTTATACTTTATTCAAAACTTATTGAAACAAAAAAACGCTCTGTCTTTCTTTGTCCAGATAAGCAACTAGTAAACCAAGTTTTTGAGCAATCACAAAAATACAATATACCAACCTGCATAATAGATCATGACAATGAAATTCCAGAGGAGTTTTTAAACAATAAAGCCATTCTCATTACAACAGTTCAAAAATTGTTTAATGGTAAAAATATATTTGATCGTCATAAAATTGAAATAGAGACCATTGTAATTGACGATGCGCATAAATGTGTCGAAAAAATAAAAGATGCGTTTACTATTAAATTCAAAAAAGATCATCCTGTTTATGACGAACTTTTCGCCCTATTTGGTGATGAACTCAAAAAACAAGCAATTGGCTCATATGAAGCTATAAAAACAGAACATCCGGATTATTACATGAAATTACCTTTTTGGTCTTGGATCGACAACAAAGAAAAGGTAATGAAAATTTTTTCAAATTTTTTATCAGAGCAAGAGACTCTTCTGTTTACTTGGGATCTATTTCATAATAATTTTAATCAATATGAGATGTATATTACATCCTCAAAAATTGAAATAACCCCAATAAAATGTTATACACAAAACATTCAAACTTATGCAAATGCAAAATACAAATATGCATTGTCTGCAACATTCGAAAATGATATCTCTTTACTTTTTGATTTAGATTTCCCCTTAAGATCAATCGAAAACCCAATAGAACCAAAAGATCGAAAAGATTATGGTCAACGATTGATATTAACACCAAAAAGATATTTTAATGATTTTAATACCGATGATATAAAAACAGTAATAAATCATCACTTAAACAACAATCAAAATATTTTAGTTCTTGTGCCTTCTTTTAGAGAGGCAAGAGCTTGGGAATCTATTGGCGCAAAAATAATTTCTGAAAATATTGAAGAAGAAATTAAAAAACTAAAAGATTCAAAAGGAAACTTTATTGTTTTGGCAAATAGATATGACGGAATTGATTTAGGAGGAGAAGCTTGTAATGTACTAATTATTCATGAACACCCTAAATATAAATTTATACGAGACAAATACTTAGAGACTATTTTACATACAACCAATACAAATATAATTGCGCAAACCATAGAGCAAGGAATGGGAAGAACTGTTAGATCTGGTAATGATTTTAGTGTAATTTATCTTTTCGGAAAAAATATTCTACGCTTTCTAAGGCATAAAGAAAATTTTAAATTTTTAAATAAACATACTCGAAAACAAATTGAAATCGGGCTAAATCTGCTTAGTCAAGATGAAATATCAGAAGAAAAAGATTATGCTAAGGCAATATACGAAACTGCAGATTTTTGTCTTTCTCAAAATGAAGAATGGTTAAAGTATTATCAAAATTTCATGAAAGATGAAGACGATGAAGATATAGATAATGAAAAAACCAAAAACTTAAAAATTAAGGATCTAGAAAGAGAAGCAATAATTGAATTTGTTAAAGGCAATAATGAAAATTCAGCAAAATTAATCCGACAAATTCTAAATATGGAATTAACTGATGCGGAATTTGCAATTTATACATTACTCTGCTCCAATGTTATTTATCAAATTGACAAAAACACGTCAAATGACCTAATCATTAAGGCAAGAGAGAAATCCAGACACATGTTTGAACCGTTTTTATCTCAACAATATTTAAAAAAACAGTTAAAAACAGGTAATCAATTTTCAAAAGCACTAAAACATATCCAATCCTATTCAACTATGAATGATGTCATTGATACATTTAATGAAGTTTTAGTTAAACTAAAATATCATCACACAAATAATTCAGAAGATTTTGAGGAAGCCATTAAGATTTTAGGAAAAATACTAGGATTTTATTCTTTACGTCCAGAAAAAGAGATGAATGAAGGAAGCGATAATTTATGGCATATGGAAAACGATTGTTCGTTAATTATGGAAGCTAAATCGGAAAAATTACACACAAATTTGATTTCAAAAAGCGACATTAGCCAACTTATGCACTCATTAACTTGGTTTGATAATAAATATTTAAATGAAAATCAAGAATATTACGGAGTCACATTACAATATAACAAACGTGGTGAGTCGGACATAGAAGTCAATAGTAAAATCAAAGTTTTAGACAACGAAAGCTTAGAGCGCATCCAAACAGCATTGAGAAAGTATATTGAATTTCTATCTAAAAATAAATTAAATGAGCTGACTGAAGAAAAAATTAGAGCAGAGTTTATTTCATATCAATTAACCAGTAACACATTTGTATCAAGTTATTTAAAAAACATCAAGCAATAAATATAGAATCTCCAAATCCTAAAACATTTCCAAAAAATTCTATAACACATTTTGCCTATTCCTGAAGTAATTTTAAGTATCAATTTAAAATATCAGAATCATGCAAAATAAAATACTAAGATTGTTAATGGTATTTGTAATACTGTTTTCATTTACAAGCTGTGAAGTTATTGGAGACATTTTTAAAGCCGGAATGGGATTCGGGATATTTATCGTAATCTTTATTATTGCGATTATTATCTGGATTTTCGCTAAAATGTTCGGAAGCAAATAGTAGTAAAATAAACAAATAAAAAATCCCAAATTCCAAGTTTAATGTGGAGTTTGGGATTTTTTTATGGTGTAGAACTTTGTCAAAGTTTAAAACTTTGACAAAGTTGTAAGATCAAAGATTGGAATTTTAAAAATTAAAGATTGTACATCTTTTTTCTCTGTTCCTGAATTTTTTCATCATCAAGATATTCGTCAAATGTCATGTAACGATCGATAACTCCGTTTGGTGTCAATTCTACGATTCTGTTACCAACAGTTTGCGCGAACTCGTGGTCATGCGTTGTGAAGATTACAGAACCTTTAAAGTTTTTCAATGAGTTATTGAAAGCTGTAATAGATTCTAGATCTAAGTGGTTTGTTGGTTCATCTAACATTAAAACGTTAGCACGCTCCATCATCATTCTAGACAACATACAACGAACTTTTTCTCCTCCAGATAAAACTCTAGCCGTTTTTAAAGCTTCTTCCCCAGAGAAAATCATTTTCCCTAAGAAACCTCTAATGAATACCTCATCACGCTCTTCTTCTGTTTTAGCGTACTGACGTAACCAATCAACTAAACTCAAATCGTTTTCGAAATATTTGTGATTTTCAGCTGGCAAATAAGCTTGGTTGGTTGTAATTCCCCAATCAAAAGTTCCAGCATCTGCTTTTTGTTCGTTGTTTAAGATTTCGTAGAAAGCAGTTGTAGCACGTGAATCTTTAGAGAAAAGAACGATTTTGTCGCCTTTCGCCATGTTCAGGTTAATATCTTTGAATAAAACTTCTCCATCAACAGAAGCAGCTAAGTTTTCTACATTCAAAATCTGATCTCCAGCTTCACGATCCTGATCAAAAATAATTGCAGGATAACGACGGCTTGAAGGTTTGATTTCTGAAATATTTAATTTCGAAATCATTTTTTTACGAGAAGTTGCTTGTTTCGATTTCGCAACGTTTGCACTAAAACGACGAATAAATTCTTCCAACTCTTGTTTCTTCTCTTCTGCTTTTTTGTTTTGCTGAGCACGTTGTTTTGCCGCTAATTGGCTAGACTCGTACCAGAAAGTATAGTTTCCTGAATAGTGATTAATTTTTCCGAAATCAATATCAGAAATATGTGTACAAACCGCATCTAAAAAGTGACGGTCGTGAGATACAACAATTACAGTGTTTTCGTAGTTTGCCAAGAAGTTTTCTAACCAAGCGATTGTCTCGAAATCCAAATCGTTGGTAGGCTCATCCATAATCAATACATCCGGATTTCCAAAAAGCGCCTGCGCCAAAAGCACACGAACTTTCATTTTTCCTTCCATATCTCCCATTAAAGTATAATGATCTGCTTCTGAAATTCCTAAGTTAGACAACATTGATGCAGCGTCAGAATCGGCATTCCATCCGTTCATTTCTTCAAACTGAACCTGAAGCTCTCCTATTCGGTCTGCATTTGCATCATTATAATCTAAATAAAGTTCATCCATTTCTTTTTTAACAGCGTACAGAACTTTATTTCCCATTAAAACGGTTTCCAAAACAGTATGCTCATCGAACATGTTGTGGTTCTGGTTTAAAACCGACATACGTTTTCCCGGCTCTAAATGAATATGTCCAGAAGTTGGGTCCATATCACCTGAAATGATTTTTAGAAATGTAGATTTCCCAGCACCATTGGCTCCAATAACGCCGTAAATATTTCCGTGAGTGAATGTGGTATTTACTTCGTCAAACAAAATTCGTTTGCCAAATTGAACTGATAAATTATTGACTGTTAACATGAATGTCTTTTTAATTAATTTGGTGCAAAAGTAGTGAAAAAGGTTATAAGTTGCAAAGATGCTAAGGTGCTAAGGTTTTTTATGCAAACGAGTAATTTTCTCGCAAAGGCGCAGAGGCACAAAGTTTTGTTTATTACAAGTTATTATTACGTAATCTTGTCATTTCGACTGAAAGGAGAAATCACACAAGAAACTCCGCAAAGCATGTCTTCAATCATTGTCGATTAACTAGTGTGATTTCTCCTTTCAGTCGAAATGACAAAAAATAGGGTTGCTTTGCGAGATTAATTACAACTTACAATTTACTTTCTTTAGCCAAAGCCACTTCAAGACTCTCAAAATTAGGAAGCACTTTAGCAATCATTCCTTCTTTGTTGATTATAAAATGTGTTGGGAATGAATTCAATTGCAACGATTCATTCATATATTCCTTCATATCTGGAATTACAGAATATGAAAGTGGTTTTCTTGCTAAAAAAGTTTTTAATTGTTCTGCTGAATCTTCGGCTAAACTCATAAAAATAATATCTTTTCGATCTTTATATGCTGAAACCAGTTTATTGACTTGCGGAAATTCTCTAATGCATGGTGTGCAGTGAATGTACCAGCATTTTATCACAATGATTTTTCCTTTCATGGATTCGTTGGTCACCAAATTTCCGTCTAAATCTTTAAATGAAAATTGCGGAAAAGCTGTTCCTTCCATTTTGTAATTTTTATAAGCATCAAAACCAATTTGATTGATTGTCGCTTTTATACTTGTATCTGTTTTTGGCAGGATTTTGAAGAGTTTATAAACGTAAATATCAGCTTCAGATTTTAATCGGATTGGGATGAAATTTCCATTTGCTAATTGATCTAAAAAAGTTTCTTTTGAAATTTCTTTTGATGCAACATCCAATGCTTTAAATTCTCTCGAAAGCATTATTTTTTTATTATGATAAACAGACCATTGTTCGTAAGTTTTCTGTATTTGAATAGGATCAACTTCTGGATTTCCGAGTTTGTTTTGACTAAAAGAAGTATTGAAAATTAAAAATGAGATTATAATAGTGAATGCTATTTTCATGAAGTTTTATGCGATAGTAATAAAAGTCAAAAGTACTGATTTTTTTTCACCCGCTGATTTGTCATTGCGAAGAACGAAGCAATCTCACTTACTAGATCAATTTTAGTGCGGTTGCTTCGTTCCTCGCAATGACATACTTTGTGCTCTTTTAAAACATAAAAAAACCTGGCAGTAAAAACTACCAGGTTCATAATGCGCTACCTGAGGCAAAAACCAAATAACAAATTACCTCAGTTCACAGCATTTATTCGAAATAAAAATAGATTAAAACATAAATAACCAAACTCAATTTTAACCATCCCAATTTTCTATTTCTAAATTTTCAATCCTTTTATTTTAGTTCAAAAAGTTCATTACTTTCAATGACTTTTTGTGGCCTGATTTATCTGTTACTATCACTACAAAAATCTGTTTACTAGCAAAACTTGGGCTATTAAGCAGTACTTCTTTATTGTTTTGAATGTTTCTATGACTTGTAACATTTTGTCCTATCGTATTGAATACGTCAACCTGAGCAATTTCTTCTGTTTCGTTAGATACAGATAAAGTATTATTTCTAAAATAAGCCACAGTCGTATTGCTTTCAGTCGTTATATCATCTACAACCAATGTTTTTGCTGTGCCTTGCGATGCAAAATAAGCCGCGTACGCTTTAGATAATTCAGATGAATTACCACAAGAAGATGCATCCCAGTTTACAGACCAAGTCATTAAACCTCTTAAAGAAGGATATGGTCCGCCTGGCTGCATAGTGTATGTTCTTCCAGAAAAAGTAGTTCCGTTTCTTAAGTAATCCATAGCACTAATTCCTTCTGCTGGCGTTAAATAACCGCTACCCGCTGCACTCGGACAAGCTGGCAATGCAATAAGAACTTTTGAAGCTGGCAAGCCATCAAAATGCATTCCTGTTGAAGCAATGTTATACCCTTTTATGATCATATCGGTTAAGGCTGTAACCATGTTGGCTTTCTTAGCCGTACCATAATATTGACCATCTAATCCGTTTTCTCCTCCTGTGTTATACAATTGTACCGCTAACAAATCCAATTCATTACGCAAGTTTTGAATAATTGGCAAGAACGAACCAAAAGTATCTGTATAAGTTGTATATCCACCTTGTACGTATTGTGTTTCTGGAGCTGCAGTTAATAAAAATCCAGGACCATAGTACGCTTTTAATTCTTTGAAAGCATCTACTACGTTTTTCAATCTTGGATAAGCAGAAATACCCGCATAAGAAATATCTCTTAAACCTCCTGCGTTAAAGTTCATCGATCCGCCTTCAAAATCGATATCAACACCATCAAATTGATACTCATCAATAATGGCTTTTAGACCATTAACAAAAATATTTTTCTGAGTAACATTGTCTAGAACAACATGACCATTTTGACCTCCAATAGAAACAATAACTGGAACACCGCTATCTCTTAAAGTTTTTATATCATTTTTCAATAATTGCTTATCGAAAACGCCATTGGTCAAATATCTAGCATCATTTGTAGTTAGTATTGGCGTATAACCATCACGATTAACGGTTTCTACGAAAGAATAATCAACTACGTTAAATTTACTTCCCTTTATTTGAGAGAAATATAAAAATGGAGCAGACGTATTTTCCCAAGAATGTGCGTATCCTAAAATAATTTTAGATGGAAGCGGAATGAATCTATTACCACTTATTGTAGCAATTTTAATAGTATTGTTTAATATAGTTACTGCAGCTTTATTATCTGTTGCTTTAATTACAACTGGATAATCCTGATAAGCTGTTGGCGTAAAATTATACGTATAAGTATTATTTGTACCTGCTGTCATATTAAATGTGCCTCCATTTATTGTAATTGTAACACCAGAAACCGATCCGTCACTATCAACAGCTGTAACTGAAATTGGCACAGCTTGGAAAGAACTTTGGTATACAGTTGTATTCGATGGTGAATTCCAAGTGATTACAGGCAATGTATTTGGACAGTTTGCACCTGAACAAGTTAATGTGAAACTATATGTTTTTGAATCTGTTGTTCCGTTTGATGCAGTAGCCGTAACGGTTAACGTATGACTAAGCGAAAACTGATTTGCTGCTGGTGTCCAAACCGCTGTATAAGTTCCTGAAGAATTCGTAGCACTTATGGTTTGTCCGTCTAAACTAAATACAACAGATGAGATTGTAGTGGCATCAGTAGCACTTAATTTAACACTTGCAACAAAATTAATTGCTGATCCTAAATTTATAGCAATCGCCGAAGCTGTTGGCGCTGTAATGGTAACCACTGGCTTAGTCGCAACGACCGCTTGTCTATTAAAATCATAAACCGTTGGAGTTGTTGGAACTGCGAAGTTGGCTAAGTTATTTGGATAATAAGTTACTTCACCATTTTCCCATGAATTTAATTTCAAACTTAAAATTTGTGTATAACCCGCTACAACTGAACTATCGAAAGTGTAATTTCCTGATGCATCTGTTGTTGCTAAAACACTTTTCCAGTTATGTGTACTATCTGTCCAAGGTAGAACGATTTCTACTTTTGCACCAGAAACTGGAGTTGTTCCGTTTTTAACTGTTCCGCTAATTAAGTTTGTCGCTGCCGCTAAAGCTACTTTAGCTGTTGAACTTGTATTAAAATTATAAACAGTTGGAGTTGCCGGAATTGCGAAGTTTGCTAAATTATTTGGATAATAAGCCACTTCTCCATTTTGCCATGAGTTTAGTTTTAAACTTAAAGCTTGTGTATAACCGTCTATAACTGAATTATCAAAACTGTATTTTCCTTGTGCATCTGTTGTTGCCAAAATACTTTTCCAGTTGTGATTATTATCTGTCCAAGGTAAAACTAGTTCTACTTTTGCACCTGCTACTGGAGTTGTTCCATTTTTAACCGTTCCACTAATTTTACTCGTAGTTGTTGCAACATCCTGAGTAAAATTCAACGTTTTATTAGCATTCAAATTAGAATAAACTGTTGAAGCTGGAGTAAAAGTTTGTCCTGTTAAAGCTGCAGTAACAGTATAATTTCCGCCAGAAGCTAAAGTTAGCGAATAAGCTCCGCTAGAATTAGTTGTTGCAGAAACATTTCCTGCTGTAGAAGCTGCTGTAATTGTTACACCAGAAACTGGAGTTGTTCCGTTAAGAACTGTTCCGCTTACAGTGTAAGTTACCACTGCCGCGCCTTGCGTGAAATTTAATGTTTTATTGGCATCAATTGCGTTGTAAACAGTTGAAGCTGGTGTATAAGAAAATCCAGATTTTGCAGCTGTAACGGTAAAGTTTAATCCCGCTGTTAAACCTGCAACGCTGTAAACTCCACTTGCATTTGAAACTGCTGTTAAAGTCGTACTTCCTGAAACCGCAGAAACGGTTACGCCAGAAACTGGAGTTGTTCCGTCAAGAACTGTTCCGCCTACCGTGTAAGTTGGCTGTGTTCCATTGATTACAACCGCTGTCTGATTTGTTGTAACATTTGTTAACGATACTGGAGTAAAGGTATAACTCGCTTTTAATGCTGTAAGCAAATAATTTTGTCCTGAAGTTAAATTATTGAATGCAAAATTTCCAGTAGCCGAAACGACTGTTTGAATCACTGCATTGCTTGCATTTCTCAATTCAACTGTAACATTGGTAACCAAAGCCGATCCATTTTTTACAGATCCAGAAATACTTACTGTTCCTGGAACAACACTTCCAAAAGAAGTATCAACTTGGTTTAATAATGAATTTGGAATTGAACCTCTGGTATCTTGAGATAATTCCCAAATCATACCTCCTGCTAAGTTTCTTGATTTTATGTACTGAACTTTTAAATCCATTGATTGTTTATCTTCATAAGAAATAAACTCTTTTCTAGTAGCATTATATAAATAAGGAACTTTTGTTGTATTGTCAAAATAACGCACCCATCCTGCTGAAGCTGCAGAAGCTGTTACCTGCATTGTATTTGGATCTAAATAAGCATGTGAATTAGTAACTGGATTCCCAACTAAATCACAGATTTCGATACTTCCTGAACGCTCGCAAGCTCCAGAACCATCCCATGTTCCAATTGGATTTTGCGGATTGGTACATCCTCCAACAATATCTCTTGGCGCTGAAACAAATAATCCTGGTAAATTAGGATTTGTTCCATCATTTGCAACGTGGTCAAATTTCTTTCCGTAAAAAGGCAATCCCATGATTAATTTATTCGCAGGAAAACCAATTACATTTAAATATTGATTGGTTAATTCGTCTAATGATTCTGATTGAGTTGCTCCATAAAGCGGATCGTTTGTATTTCCGCTTGAATATAATGGCGCATTGTAGCAGGTTTTATCATACCAGTTTCCTCCAAAATCATATCCGAAATAGGTGATGTAATCACAATAAGTAGAAATGTCTTCTGTCATTCCGTATTGTGATCTGTTATTTGGTCCTAAATACTGTTTAGAAACATTTCTAACATTATTTCCTGCAGCAATCGTAACCAGTTTATTTGGCATTGCTTGACGCATGGCTTTTAATAGGTAAACCAAATTTTTGTTGTCATCTGGGCTATATTTTTGTGGAGGAACAGGCGAACCATTTACTATTTCTGTACCGTCAGTTCCACCCGAAAGAGGATATTCCCAATCGATGTCAAAACCGTCTATAAATGGATATGTAGTAATGAAGTTTGCCATATCTGCTGCTAAAGCTGCTCTTGCTACAGGACTTGCAGCAATTGGAGAAAGATCTTGTCCTTTTGTCCAGCCTCCAACAGAAATTAAAATTTTTAAATGAGGATACTTTTCTTTTAATTTCATTAAATCATAAAAGTTTCCTTTTACTGGAGCATCCCAAGGAATGCCTCCTTCCATATGCTCAAAATCAGCATACGTGTCCAAACATTTTAACTTTGTATTCTCTGGATGGGCAGGATCATAAGTTGTCCCATAAAAAGAATAATTCAAATGCGTAATTTTACTTCCATCAATTTTCGGAACATTGAAATCCCGAGCATAAATAGACCATTGTGCATAATACCCTACTACTTTTTTTCCGTGGGCTGGTTGTGCCAACGCAAGTAAGGGAAACAGTAACAAAAAGAGCAATCTGTAATAATGTTTCATAATTAATAAATATTAGTTAATAGAAAATAAGTAATTGGGCCACAGCAGTATAAAAACTTCTGGGTTTCGCTCAACTGCAGATTGGAAGCCCGCTGTCGATTGGAAATAAACTCAAATTAAATTCTATAGATAAATATTACTATTACTGATTCATACATAATCATTAGCCAATAGTAGTGATTGATATTTATTTATAATTTTAAAAAAAAATTAATGTCAAATACAAATGATAAATTTGGGACTACTCATCAATCTATACTCTTTTTTGTCATGTTTTATTCTATTCTCTTTATTTGGTTTTTTAAAGGTTAATACTCCGTTATTGGTTATTTTTTTTATAGTTAATTATTATTTATTATACATGATATAGTACTATTTTAAAAGAGATCTCAACATTATAATTACCCCTGCCATAGAATCATGGCAGAAGTAATTAACTCTCTAAAAAAACATTAGCAGTCTTAAAAACGTACTAAATACTAATTCAAATCAAACCTTAAAGTAATTTTTTTAAACTCTCATAAACAGACAGTTCAACATCTGCATGATCTTTTGTATTACATTGATCTATCAATTTTTTTAGATCTTCTGATTTTAAAGTTGATTTATTATCCAAAACCAATAATAATTCCTGAGAAGCATCATTTAGTTTTTTAGATAATGGTAATATTGGCTGTACTAATGGTGCGTTTGCACTTAGTGCCGTTAAATCTTTATGAACAGCAATCCATTTATTGAAAAATGAAGTTACTTTGGCCTTATTGTCTGCTGATTTATTAGCTAAATATTGAGTTACTGCAGCATCAAATGCTAAAGCATCTTTTGCATCTGGCCCGCAAGCATCTGCAAACAATGTAAATGGAGAATACATTTGATACTCTGTTCCTCCTTTGTTACGAGTATATCCTTTTAATGGTTCGCTAACTTTAGAAAATTCTTCCAGCGATTGAATATTTTGATTGTTTGCAATATTTCTTAAAATCACATCTTTGTTGCGAATGTGTGTAATACCTAATTCTTCTAATCTAAAAGAAACAGTCTCTAAACGTTTACGCATATTTTCAACGTCAACTATATCTTCTGCCGACCATAATCTTTCTGCAATTGCAGCTGTTCTTGGCCAAATTCTTGAATCGATCGTCGCTGGTGTAGCCAATTCTGTCCACATTGTTGCTTCGCCACCCAAAATTCTTGCTTTTTCGTCACTTGTCAAGTTTGCTCCTTTTGGCATTGGATCATTTAAATAATGACTTGCAATTGGATACATTAAATCAATATAGTAGCCGTTTGATAAAACTGTTTTGTAACCTTTTTTAACAGCATCTACTAAAGATTGTCCTGCTGCCATTCCTTCGTTTGGACCTCTCCAAGAATGCACAATGGCTTCTTTAGATAAATCTTTGGTCAAAATTTCTTCCCAACCCATTAATTGTTTTCCGTGTTTCTTTAACATCGGTGCCAATTGCATCGTGAAATAGGTTTGTAATTCGTGGTTGGTTTTTAAATTATGTTTCTTTTTGAATTCTTGAATTTTTGGATTTGCATCCCAATCTTTTCCTTCGTTTTCATCTCCTCCAATATGGAAATAAGCACCAGGAAATAATGGACAAACCTCATCAAAAACTTCACTTAATAATTGGTATGTTTTAGGATTTGAAGGATCTAATGTTGGTGTAAAAATTCCAGCATTTCTTTCAACTCCATAGGTAGCGATTGCTGTACCTTGAATATTTTTTTCGGATGTTCCACCAGTCAGTGTAATTACTTTACTTCCAATTTCAGGATAAGCCGTTAAAATTGCAGATCCGTGACCAGGAACATCTATTTCAGGAACAATTAAAATACCGCGCTCATCAGCATATTTTACGATATTTTTAATTTCCTCTTGTGTGTAATACATTCCATCCGAAGCCAATTCTGTAAACTTTGGATGTTTTTTCATTTCGATTCTCCAGCCTTGATCATCAACTAAATGCCAGTGAAAAACATTCATTTTCATTGCTGCCAATGCATCAATATTTCTTTTGATTACGTCAATTGGCTGAAAATGTCTAGAAGCATCAACCATTAGACCTCTCCAAGTGAATCTTGGAAAATCTGAAATTTTTGAACTTGGAAAATAAAAAGAAGTCGAGTTGTTTTGAAGCATTTGCAATAATGTCTCCAAACCATGTAAAGCACCTAAATCGCTTGATGCATTTAAAGTGATTTTGCCTGAAGTAATATCTAAATGATAACTTTCGTCTTCATACAAACCAATTTTTCCGTTTTTAGTACAATTGATCTGTAATTCTGCATTTGGAACTTCATTTAATTTGGTTATAAAACCTTGCTCAAAAAATATACCTGTTCTACCATCTAAACGGCGCAAAAAACGAGTTACTCCACCAAATATTCTTGGATTAGGATTACCTGTAATGTTTACTTTAAAATTTTTAGTTAAATTAAAATTACCTTCATTAATAACAACATTCTGAGGCCAAGGCATAAGGTTCAGCTGCTCTTTTTGGACTTGCGCACCTGCCGATATACCTGCAAATAATAGTACAAATAAATATTTCATTTTTCTTTTTTTTGGTTGGATAGTTTTTAATAAGTATCCTAATTTATATAAAAAAAGACAAAATTCAGAATGACTTCTGCATTACCTCGCTTTTACCAGTAATCATCTGAATTTTGTCATTTGATTCGTTCAAAAACGAATCATAAAGCTTTAGTAATCAAAGCGTTTAAAAGCTTCAATTGCTTCATATTCAGCTAAACCTAATTCATCATATAAGATGGCTGTATTCTTGTTTCGATCTTCTGCCCTAACCCAGAATTCTCGAGAATCATTACCTTGAAACATTACTCTATCTTTTTGAGATTGGTGATGTAAAATGGCGTGACGTTTTAATAAAACCTCTGAAGGACTCAACGGAACCGCCATATCAATTTCATGAATATCCCATTCGTGCCAAGCTCCTCTGTAAAGCCATAACCAACAGTCATTCATGTAAGGTTCTGGTTTGAGTTCTTTTAATGCAGCAAAAATGGCATTCAAGCAAACTTCATGTGTTCCATGCGGATCTGCAAGATCTCCAGCAGCAAAAACTTGATGTGGTTTTATTTTAGCAATAATATCTTTTACAATAGCAATATCTTCTGGTCCTAACGGATTCTTTTTAACTTGTCCTGTTTCATAAAATGGAAGATCTAAAAAGTGTGTATTCTCATCTTTTAAACCAATATATCTTGTTGCTCCATAAGATTCTCTTCTTCTGATCAATCCTTTTAATTTTCGAACTTCCAAAGAATCAATCTGGTTTTCTGATTTATTGTTTAAAAATTCGATAACCGATTTGAAATTGATATCTGCTTTTTCATTTCCAACAAAATCACTGGCTACTTCTGCAAATTTTAATGCTTCATCATCTGAAACAGCGATATTACCTGAAGTTTGGTACACCACATGAACATCGTGTCCTTGCTTGATTAATTTTGAAAATGTTCCTCCCATAGAAATAACATCGTCATCTGGATGCGGACTAAAAAGAATTACTCTCTTTTTTGCCGGATTTGCCCTTTCTGGACGATGAGAATCATCTGTGTTTGGTTTTCCTCCTGGCCATCCAGTAATGGTATGCTGTAAAATATTAAACATATTGATGTTCATATCATAAGCTGAACCTTCTTGAGCCAAAAGATCAGACATTCCGTTATTATTGTAATCACGGTCTGTCAATTTTAAAATAGATTGTTTTGTTTTTTGACAAAGCCAAACAATTGCCTTACTTTTCATTTCAGGTGTCCAAAGACATTCTCCAACTAACCAAGGCGTTTTAAAACGGGTTAATTCTGATGCCGCAGACTGATCTAAAACGAAAGTTGCATTTGGATGATTCTGTAAAAATGTTGCTGGTATTTCTGAACTGATATCACCTTGAATAGTTCTTTTAATGATATCTGCCTTGTTTTGTCCCCAAGCCATCAAAACAATACGTTTTGATCTCATAATTGTTGAAACTCCCATTGTTATGGCACGTTTCGGCACATTATCAATACCATTAAAAGCAGACGAAGCATCGACTCTTGTAATGTGATCTAATGTAATAATTCGAGTTCCAGAATTGATGTGAGAACCTGGTTCGTTAAAACCAACGTGCCCTGTACGGCCAATTCCTAATAATTGAAAATCAAGTCCTCCTGCATTTTTAATATTCATTTCATAATCGATACAGTATTGATTTATTTCGTCAATTGCTATTGTACCGTCTGGAATATTAATGTTTTCAGGCTTGATATCAATATGATTAAAAAGATGTTCATGCATGAAATAATGATAGCTCTGATTATTCTCTTTAGTCATTGGATAATATTCATCCAAATTAAAAGTAATTACATTGCTAAAACTTAGTCCTTCTTCTCTGTGCATTCTCACTAGTTCCTCGTAAACTTTTATCGGAGAAGAACCTGTTGCCAAACCTAAAACACAAGCTTTATTTTTTTCCTGCTTAGATCTAATTAGCTGCGCAATTTCCTGTGCTACAATTATAGAGGCTTCAATAGAACTCTTGAAGATCTCGTTATGAATTTTTTCAAATCGAGTTTCTTCAAATTTTCCCGCGCTTTTGTAACTGATATCAGGTTTTATTTCTAAAGCACTTTTCATTTCTTTTCTTTTTTTGTAGTAATTACCATTTTGATTTTAAGAATGGTATAGATCACTCTCGCAATCTATACCATTACTACTAACCAAACTTAATATCCTTGTTTTTTCTTCTAGAAGTTCGGAGCGTTAACATCCCACCAAGTTCTGGTGCCTCCGTTATCAGGTCCTCCAAGTTTTGCAATACCTGTTTTAAGACCTTCTGGGTTTCCATCTTTTTCAGTAGAAACAAAGTTTATTCTTCTAACACCGTACTCAGTAGTAATTGCACTGGCACTTTGGTTGTTAAGAATTGGCAATAATTTAGGGTAACCTGTTCTACGGTGTTCAGCCCAAGCTTCCATACCGTCAGGGAAATTAGCAATCCATTTTTGAGTAATGATTTTTTGCAATTTCACTTCGTTGCTTGCAGCATCATCCCAAGCAACAGTTACTTTATTTACAGCTAAACCACTGTTGAATGGAGCAACTGGATCTACATAATCTTTAGCTGTTTTTACATTATCTGCAATATAATCAGCTGCACCACCAACAGAAAGCTGTTCAAAAGAAGCCGTAATACCTGCTTTGTAAAGTGTTGCAGCGTCACCGCCCATATTCCAGCCTCTTAAAGCTCCTTCTGCTCTTAAGAAATAAATCTCAGCTGCATTTAACCAAACAACTTGTTTGTCTTCATCTATTATCTTACCAAAGTTCGAGAACTTAATGTGTTTTGACTTATCACCAAGAATACCACCAGTGCGAATTCCTTTATATTCTCCAGGAAACTCTTCTGAAGTTTTAAAATAAACACTTATTCTAGGATCATTGTAACCTCCCATGATAGATTCCATATCTGCAGACATACGGCTATCATTATATTCGTAAGCAGCAACTCTAAGTGGGTGTTGTGAAACATCTTTATTCACAATAAAACTGTCTGCATTTACTGTCATTACACCAAATTTTTGGCTAATCGCTTTTTCTGCTTCCGTTTTAGCCAAAGTCGGATTTGCTTTTACAATACGCATTGCTAATCTTAAACGTAAAGAGTTTGCATATCTAACCCATTTTGTATAGTCTCCTTTATAAGTCGAACGATCGATTTTTGTAAAAGAACTTACTTCTCCTGCATCAATTCTTTTTGTTAATTCCTCAACTGCAAAATCTAAATCTTTAAACATTAATCCATAAGCTTCTTCCTGAGAATCGTACCCAATTGCAGCATCTGTTGTTCCTAATTTTGAATACACAATTGGTCCCCATGAATCTGCAGCTTTATGTAAAGTCTGTACTTTTACTATTGTTGCCAAAGCATAAAACTCATCATATTTCCCTTTAGATGCAGCTTCAACTTTTAAGTAATTTGCCATTACTTGTGTATAAATAGCTTCCCAGCCCCAAAGGTTCCAGTTATCAGAAAGTGCATAAGAAAGGTTATTGTTACCATCAAAACCTGGTGCTGTCGTATAACCTCCCCAAGTATTCCCAGATAAGTCAATTGCAACCTGATATTTCCAACCTGGAACGTTTACCATAACGTTGTCAAACATCGTTGTAAAAGGACCTTTAATGTGATTAAAATCTTGTGTCAGTTCCTCTTGTGTAAAACCATCAGGATTGCTATTAATCTCGTCAAAATTATCTGTACAACCAACTAAAGCCAAAAGACCAAGACAGATTAGTGATTTTTTTATATTATTTGTTTTCATGATGTTTTAATTAGAAAGTTACATTTAAATTAAGACCAATACTTCTTGTTGATGGTAAACCATAAATATCAACTCCTTGTAAGCCCTGACCTGTACTTAAAGCAATGTTTGGATCGAATGGTGCATCTTTATAAAAGAAGAATAAGTTTCTTGCGATTAATGATAAAGTTGCTGTATTAACAAATGGAATTGCTTTTTTGTTGAAAGTATAACCAAGTGAAACTTCTCTTAAACTTACATTTGTTGCATCATATACATACTCAGCAGTAGCACCGTTAAGACCACCTACAGCTTCATAGTATTTTTGAGCATCTATTTTAGTCACTTTCGTGCCATCAGGCATAACTGCATTTACAGCAACACCACCAGCATTTCTAGCATCTCCAGATCTTTTTGATACTCCATAAAAATCATTCATACCTTCAGTAATACTCATTACATCTCCACCAAAGCGACCATCGATCAAGAAGTTAGCTGTAAAAGAACCAAATTTAAATGTGTTTGACCAGCCTAACATAAAATCAGGGTTTGCATTACCAACTTCGTGGAAATCAGCTTCAACTGCTAAGTTTCCTTTATCATCTAAAACAATTTCTCCTTTATCATTTCTCACGATACCTTTTCCTTCAATAACACCAAATGGTCTTCCTTCAGTTAAAGAGTATCTGTAATTAATATTATTTACAGGAGTTAATGGAATTTGACCTCCTAATTCTGCTGGGATTTCTTTTACTTTATTTCTATTATGAGAATAATTTACCATTGTTTCCCATGAGAATTTTTGTCCCTCAATAATTTTTCCACTCACAACAAGCTCGATACCTTGGTTGGCAATACTACCAGCATTTATTCCGTAGAAAGTATAACCGTAAGGGTTTGTTGCCGGAGCCGGAACTTGAATATATTGATTTTTAGTTTCTGAGTTGTAGTATGAAATTTCGAAACCTAATCTATTGTTGAACATTCTCCATTCAGTACCAAATTCAAATTCTGATTTCAATTCAGGTTTCAATCCTTCACCTGGTCTTGGCCCTACTACAGGAGGAATAATATTACCACCCTGAATAGTCGATTTTGGAGAAGTTACAAAAGCAGAAACGTCATTACCCACTTGAGCATAAGTTCCTCTCACTTTTCCGAAGTTAATCCATTCTGGCATTGTTGCCATTTCACTAATAAGAGCAGTAACCCCTACAGATGGATAAAAATAAGATGGAGTGTCAGTATTTACTAAAGTAGAAGACCAATCATTACGTCCTGTAACATCTAAATACAACATGTTTTTATAACCAAAAGTTGCAGAAGCAAAAATTGACTGAACCTCTCTTGAAGAACCTGTAGCCTGAAGGCTTAAGTTATCTAAACCACTAGCACTTGCAAAATTCCCCAAAGTAAACAAGTTAGCATTTACAAGTCCGCCAACAATACCAGAATCTAAAGTAGTCGATTGATTTGCTAATGTGTTGTTGATACTTGCTCCTACAATAGCATTAAAGCTAAAATCTTCGTTGAAATTAGTATTAATTTTAGCAATCAAATCTCCGTAACGTTGTGTGCTTAAATTAGCAACGTTTATATATCTTCCATTTATATTAGATAAAGAAGTATTGGTCGTAGCATAAATCTTTTTATCATAATCATTTTCAACTCTATTATAGCTATATCTTGCAGCAATGCTTAACCAATTGTTTGCTTTGTATTCTAAAGCTAAATTTCCGTTGAAGAAATTATCTTTATCAATAGATTTATTTCTATTGATTAACCAATAAGGATTCTGAACATAAATATCAGCATTTGGTGCGCTGTAAAAGTTTTGACCGTATAGGTTTCTAGAAGGAATAAATGTTTCGAAATTATCTTTATAATAATTAAAATCATTTCCTCTTTGGAACAAATAAACTCCCGTTAATGGGTTTGAGTAAAGTCCGTTTACAGGTCTGTTATTAATTGTTTGTGATGTATATTTTGCATCAGCAGAAACAGTTAATTTATTGTTGAAAAATTTACCTGTCTGGCGGATTCCAAAGTTGTTTTTCTTTAAACCGTTACCTTCAATAACTCCTGAAGCTGTAGTATTAGCGTAAGATATACTTGTTGAAGAAATATCAGATCCAGTTGTAAAAGCAGCAGAAGTAATTTGAGTAACTCCTGTGTTAAAGAAGTCTTTTACAAAATCATTTGATTGTACTTTTCCTCCCCAAGATTTTTGTGCATCCGCTGTTCCATATTCATACTGAAATTCTGGTAATGAATGAACAGATTCAAAAGTAGTAACAGAAGAAACAGCTAAATTTCCTTTATTTTCTTTAACTTTTTTAGAAGACAATAAAATAACCCCATTTGCTCCTTGAGATCCGTATAATACAGAAGCTGCAGCACCTTTAAGTACAGTCATTCCTTCATAGTCGTCTGGATTAATCAAAGAAATCACATCTCCTCCGTCACGGTTACCTCCAGCAGTACTACCAAATGAATCATTTGACGCATTTGTATTACCCTGCTGATTTGAAGTACCATTATACATAGGAATACCATCAATAACGTAAAGTGGTTGGCTGTTCATAATAGATGAGTTACCACGAATAACTACTTTTGTAGATCCTCCAGTACCTCCAGAACTTTTTGTTACTGCAACACCCGCAACTTTACCCGCAATAGTATTAATAACGTTGGCATCTTTAACACGAGTCAACTCTTCCCCTTTAAGTTCTTGAGCTGCGTAAGTCAAAGATTTTCTTGTTTTCTTAACACCTAAAGAAGTTACCACTACCTCATTTAATGCATTAGATGCTGCCTGAACCATTTTCACATTAATTGTTGCAGCATCTCCTACAACGATAGTCTGAGTTTCTAGCCCTACATATGTGAAAACTAAACTTTGACCTTTTTGAACTTCAATTGTATACAATCCGTCAAAATCGGTAGTTGTTCCCTTTTGACCTCCTTGTACAGCAACAGAAGCTCCTGGTAATGGCATACCCTCAGAATCTGTAATCACACCCTTGACACTTTTTACTTGTGCAAGCGAAACCTGCGCCGTAAAAACAATCATAAAGATTAAGAAAATTTTTTTCATG
>Ga0160502_100543_pt1 | contig 21360 bp, 21 predicted proteins | sample DIDnMG_14_FD_108237 | JGI IMG/M metagenome (GOLD analysis project Ga0160502, IMG submission 108237) | Enriched soil microbial communities from UW Madison campus, WI, USA - DID2933_E24_Xylan MG | ecosystem: Environmental > Terrestrial > Soil > Unclassified | place: USA: Madison, Wisconsin... | reverse complement strand
TAAGTACTTAACTGGATTTGTATTTTCTTCCGATAAAATGATCGCAAAATTAAGAATTTTTTTTCGAAGATAATCAACAATATAGTTTTTTGTATAGCGTTCGCTCTCAAAATGACCAATATCTGCCAAAAGTAACTTGTTTTCGGCTTCATAAAACTGATGATATTTCAAATCGGCAGTCAAAAAAGCATCGGCTCCAGCCTGAATTGCATTTTTTATCGCAAAACTTCCTGAACCGCCCAAGACAGCCACTTTTTTTATTTTTTTGCCTAAAAAAGCAGAATGACGAATTCCGTCGGCAATCATTTTTTCTTTTACGAAGTGAAGAAATTCTTTTTCATCTATTTCATTTGCAAATTCACCAATCATTCCCAAACCAATATTTTGATGCGAATTTTCTAAGTTGTAAATTTCATAAGCTACTTCTTCGTAAATATGATTGGCAAAAAGTGCCTTTAAAATACGAGATTGCAAGTGTTTTTCAAAAACTACTTCGATTTTGATTTCTTCACCTGTGTGCAGTTTTCCTTTTTCTCCAATTACGGGATTGCTGTCTTCGTTTCCTTGAAAAGTAAAAAAGCCTTGAGTATTAAAACTGCAATTATCGTAGTTGCCAATTTTTCCTGCGCCTGCTTCAAATAAGGCATTTCGAACTTTATCTGCATTGTCAGGAACTGTAAAAGTGACTAATTTTTGAATGAAATTTTGTTTCGGAATCAAAACTTTAGTATTTGTCAATCCTAAAGCATCACAGAAAATTTTATTCACACCTTGCGAATGATTGTCAAGTGCAGTATGAACGGCATAAATGGCAATATCATTTTTAATTGCTTTTAAAATGGCGCGTTCCACATAATTTTTGCCCGTAATTTTTTTGATTCCAGAAAATAATATCGGGTGAAAGCAAACGACTAGATTGCAGTTTTTAGAGACAGCTTCGTCAATAACAGTTTCTAAGGCATCATGACAGACTAAAACTCCAGTAGATTCGGTTTCAGAATCTCCGACTAAAAGTCCGACATTGTCAAAATCTTCGGCATAAGCCAAAGGTGACATTTCCTCCAGAACCGATATAATATTTTTAATTTTCATTTTTAGTTTTTTCCAAATTTTTGTTGTAACAACTATTTATACTAATGGTAATAATAGTTGATACTAAAAGTACAAATTTAGTACATTTGTAATATAAAATTTATAAGTTATGACAACTATAAAAATTAACGAACACACGAAGACGGGAAAAGCATTTATGGAAATGTTCGAAGCTTTTTTTAAAGGTCTTGATGGTATTGAAATTGTAGAAACGGATAGTTATGGACAGGTTAATGAGGAGCCGAGTATTTATAGTGCAGAATTTATTGAAAAAGTTAAAAAAGCAGAAGAGAATATTAAACAAGGAAAAACGACAAGATTAAATCCAGATGATATATGGGGAAGTATTTTGTAGAATTTGACGATATTGCTCGTAAAGATTTGAAAAATCACTATAAATCAGGAAATAAAGCTACCATAAAAAAGATTGAAAAAATACTTCTAGAACTAACTGAGACCCCTTTTTTTGGAGAAGGACAACCAGAGGAGTTGAAGTATAGTCTTAATGGATATTGGTCTAGAAGAATTAATCAAAAAGATAGAATGATTTATCGGGTAGAAGAAGAGATTGTCACCGTTATTATAGTTTCTGCAATGGGTCATTACTCAGATAAATAATTTTATGAACTTACTTCGAAAAATACTTTTCCCTTTTGCCATTTTGTACGGATTCATTACTTCAATCCGTAATTTTTTATTTGATAAAGGAATTTTAAAATCAACTTCGTTTGATCTTCCAGTAATTGCAGTTGGAAATTTAAGTGTTGGCGGAACTGGAAAAACGCCTCAAATAGAATACTTGATTCGGTTATTATCTGATAAATATAAAGTTGCCACTTTAAGCCGTGGTTACAAAAGAAAGTCAGAAGGTTTTGTTTTGGCTAACGAAAATTCAAATGCTGAAATTTTAGGTGACGAGCCTTTTCAGTTTTATCAAAAGTTTCCAAATGTGATGGTTGCAGTTGATGCCAATCGTACAAACGGAATTCAGCAATTGCTTTCACAAAATGAAAAACCAGAAATTATTTTGCTGGATGATGCGTATCAGCACAGAAAAGTAAAAGCAGGTTTTTACATTTTACTGACTTCTTACGGCGATTTGTATTCAGATGATTTTATGCTTCCAACAGGAAATTTAAGAGAAAGTAGGAGTGGAGCAGAAAGAGGCAATATCGTGATCGTTACAAAATGCCCTAAGATTTTATCTGAAGAAGAACAAGCCGAAATTCGTTTAAAGCTAAAGTTAAGCTGTTCGCAGCAAGTCTTTTTTACATTTATAGATTACGATATTTTTATTTATAGTAAGCATCAAAAAATTGCAGTTATCGAAATCAAAGAGGAATCTAAATTGCTTTTGGCAGGAATTGCAAAGCCAAAACCATTTTTTGATTATTTGAAAAATGAAAACGATGAATGTTTAACTTTTCCAGACCATCATCATTTTTCTGATGCAGATTTAGATGCAATTCAAAATAAAGCAAACGGAAGAAAAATAATTACAACCGAAAAAGATTACGTGAGATTAAAAGATTCGAAATTAGTTTCTCAGTTGTATTATCTGCCAATAAAAAGTTCTTTCATTAATCATCAGCAAAACTTTGACGCGACAATTTTAGAATATATCAAGAAAAACTTAGAATCTTAGAGTCTCAGTGTCTCAGAACCTTAGTTAATCAAAATACTTAGCAATAGTGCTGTAGAATTCGTCTGGAACGAAAGGTTTTGTAATAACGTCATCCATTCCAAAAGAAAGAAGCATATCTCGGTTTTCGTCAAGCGAAATAGCGGTCAAAGCGATAACAGGAGTCGTTTTGTCAAACTCTCTGATTAATTTAGTTGCCGTAGTTCCATTGATTCCCGGAAGATGAACATCCATCAGAATCATATCAAAACGTTTGATTTTTAGAAGCTCAACAGCATCTTCTCCATTGTCAACAATCTCGCAAGTAATGTTTTTATTTTCTAACATTTTTCGAGTAATCATTTGATTGATTTTGTTGTCTTCAATCAATAAAATAGACTTGTTTTTCAATTGTTTGTCATTATAAGGTTTTACTTCTTCAATTACTTCCAAAGGTTCATTATTAATTTTGAAATTTAATTTGAAGGTAAACGTCGAACCTTTACCTACTTCACTTTTTAGTTTTATTTCGCCTCCTAAAAGTTCGATTAGTTTTTTAACAATAGTAAGCCCAAGGCCCGTTCCGCCATATTTTCGGTTAACTTCGATAGAACCTTGTGAAAAACTTTCAAAAACACTCTGAAGCTTATCTTCTGGAATTCCAATTCCTGTATCTACGATTTCAAAATAAACAGTCGCTGTATCATCTTCTTGCGAATATAATTTAGCAATAACATTAACGTGTCCGTTCTCAGTAAATTTTAAAGCATTATTAATCAAATTCAGAATGATCTGAGACAATTTAGTTGGATCTCCAATCAGATTATCTGGAATTGATTTGTCTATTTCTAAATTGAAATAGTTCTTATTGGCTGTAGCTAACTCTTTTAAAGAACTTTGAATATTAAAAAGAAGCTCTTTTAAATTAAAGCTAATATTTTCTATTTCAACTTTAGTCGAGTCAATTTTATTAATCTCTAAAATTTCATTGATAAAAGTGGTTAAATAATTACCAGAAAACTTTAAAGATTCTAAGTATTTTAATTGCTTTTTCTTTGGGTTGTCTTCTAGTAAAATATGCGTAATTCCGTTAATGGCATTCAAAGGAGTTCGCAATTCATGACTTACGGTCGAAAGAAATTCAGACCTGGCTTTTGATGCTTTTTCGGCTTTGTTTTTAGCCAAAATCAATTCTTTATTTTTTTCTCGAAGCAATAAATTGTTTTGATTTCTAATGATATTGTTTTTGTATAAAGCCAAACTCAAAAGAGATAAAATCGAGATTAATGCAATTGCCAAAATGCTGACCAATTTTGAATAACGATACGTTTTTAGCTGAAATTTTTCTTCGCTTTCTTTTTTAATAGTATTGTTTAAAGACTGATTTTTCTTGAATTTCTCAAATTCGTCCAAATCAATTTTTGCATTTTTTAATTTTAAAAGATAATTCTCCAGCTGATAGTGTTCGTCTAAATAAGAATATGCCAGATCATAGTTTTTGTTTTTTCTATAATACTGGCTTATAGCCAAAACAATCTTAGATTTCTTTATAAAATCATTGCTTTTTGCATTATAATCTAAAGCCCTATCAAAGTAAATAATGGCCGAATCGTTTCTTTTTAACTGTGTTTCAATCAAACCAAGCTGATAGTACGCATCAACCTTAGTTTTAAAGATTTCCACATTATCTGGCTTTTTCGTGATTTTTCTAAAAGTCTTTGCTGCCTGAATAAGATCTTTATTGGTTTTTAAAGCCAATGCGATTTGATAATCTAAAACATCAGCATGATCTTCAATTTTAAGATCTTTTAATAAATCTTGCGCTTTTGCGTAATAAACCGCAGCTGTTTTATAGTCGCCTTTAGAAGTATTAGATAATCCAATATAATGCAGAGCCAAAACTTTAGTACAGCTTGGTTTAAGCGTATCAAATAAAGAAACCGTTTTGTGGAATTTTTTTAAAGCGTCTTCAAACTTTTGCTGATTATAAAAGATTTTACCTAGCTTGAAAGTTTGATTGGCTAAGTTTTCTTTTTTGCCATTTACCTCGCAAAAATTAATAGATTTTTGAGTAAAAAAGACTGCTTGATCGTATTTTTTATTTTTAAGGTTGGTGTTCGCCAGTTTATTGTAATAGGTAACACTATCTGTATTCTTTTTGGCTTGAGAATACAAAAACGAGTTAAAAAAACAAACAACAATAAAAAGACAGTATTTCATGTATGGCAATGCATTTACAATGAACCTTATTTTTTTCTTATTAGTAAAATTAAATCGATCAATCTTGATGAATAGCCAATCTCGTTGTCATACCAGCCCACTACTTTTACCATTTTATCGATAACCGAAGTTAGTTGAGCATCAAATAAACAAGAATGTGTATTGCCAATTACATCTACAGAAACGATCGGATCTTCTGTGTAATCTAATATTCCTTTTAAATTTGTTTTTGAGGCTTGTTTGAATGCTTTGTTTATTTCTTCAATGCTCACGGCACGCTTTACATTGAAGGTAATATCTGTTAATGAACCATCGGGAACTGGAACACGAATGCCACAGCCTCCTATTTTGTTGTGCAATTTAGGAAAAATTTTTGTTAAAGCCTTAGCTGCACCAGTTGTTGTTGGAACAATTGATTGGCTAGCACCTCTCGCACGGCGTAAATCCTTATGAGGCTGGTCATGAAGGCTTTGATCTGTGGTGAAAGAATGTATAGTTGTAATGTAAGCCTGTTCAATTCCGCATAATTCTTCAATGATTTTGATCATCGGAGCAGCATTATTTGTTGTACAACTTGCATTAGAAACTATAGTTTCGTCTCCATTCAAAATATTTTCATTAACTCCAAGAACTACTGTTTTTATCGTTTCTACTTCTGATGGAGCAGAAAGAATTACTTTTTTTGCTCCGGCATCTAAATGCGCATTTAATTCTTCATGCGTTTTATATTTGCCTGTAGATTCGATTACAATATCAATCGAATGCGATTTCCAATCTATATTTGAAATACTTTTTTCGTGAAAAAAGAAAAAATGCCTTCCATCTACAATAATACTATTTTCGTCATGACTTACTTCAAAAGGTAAAACACCATGTATACTGTCATATTTAATTAAATGTGACATGGTTTTATTGTCGGCAATGTCATTTATAGCAACGACTTCGATTTCAGGGTGATTTAAAAGTAAACGGAACAAATTTCTTCCAATTCTTCCAAATCCATTAATGGCAATTCTTGTTTTCAATTTTTTATTTATTCGTTTAGCCGTTTAATCGTTTAATCGGTTTTACAATTAAACGATTAAACGATTAAACTTTTTCTATAAAATGTGTTTTTGTGCTTTGTATGAAGAACGAACAAGAGGTCCGCTTTCGACATGTCTGAAACCTAAATCAAGACCGAATTTTTCATATCGGGCAAATTGTTCAGGCGTAATAAATTCTTTTACAGGAAGATGTTTTTTACTTGGTTGCAAATATTGTCCAATAGTTACTACATCTACATTTGCATTTCGTAAGTCAGTCATTGTCTGGAAAACCTCTTCTTCAGTTTCTCCAAGACCTAGCATAATTCCAGATTTAGTTCTGTTAATGCCTTTTTCTTTTAAATAACGAAGCACTTCTAAACTTCTGTCATATTTTGCCTGAATACGAACCTCACGCGTTAAACGACGTACCGTTTCCATGTTATGCGAAACCACTTCTGGATTTGCTTCTACGATACGGTCTAGGTTTCTTTCAATTCCTTGAAAATCTGGAATTAAAGTTTCAAGAGTAGTTTGAGGATTCATTCTTCGGATAGCTCTAACAGTTTCCATCCAAATGATAGAACCTCCGTCTTTAATATCATCTCTGTCAACGCTTGTAATTACAGCATGTTTGATATTCATTATTTTAATAGAACGAGCTACTTTTTCTGGTTCGTCCCAATCTACCGTTTCAGGTCTTCCCGTTTTTACACCGCAGAATCCGCAAGAACGCGTGCAGACATTTCCTAAAATCATAAAAGTCGCTGTTCCTTCTCCCCAGCATTCTCCCATATTTGGGCAGCTTCCAGAAGTACAAATGGTATTTAAACTGTATTTATCTACTAAACCTCTAAGTTCAGTATATTTTTGTCCGATCGGTAATTTTACTTTTAGCCATTTTGGTTTTGTGGCAGGTATATTTTCAGCGACTGTTTCCATATATCAAAATTCAAAGCACAAAGATACGGAATGTAGTTTATTTAGAGACGTTTATTTGCTTTTCCTTTACATATCTTGTTTGTGGGAAATATTTAAAATAATTTAATTCAAATGTTAATTGATTGTTTTTAAAATATATTTTGAGGTCATTTTTTCAGTTTGTATTTAATATTTTAATGAACGATCTGATTTTTATGGAATATAAAAGTTTAGTCTTAATCTGTTACAAATTTGGCTTTTAGAGATAAAACAGAATTTCTTGTGATTCTAATTTTGCATCTAATCAAAAGTTTAAAAAAATGAAGAAGAAAATTGTAATAGGAGTTTTGTTTGCGGCTTTAGGTCTTACTAAAATGAATGCGCAGGAAGATTCAGAAAAAAAAGAAATGTCGCTTTTTGATAAAACTATGATCGGATTAACTTTTAGCGATGCCGATGCAGTAGCGATGGCTCAAAAAGGAATTGCCGAACTAGATGCAAATAATCCAGTTGCTGGCGCTGATAATGGTTATGCAATTCGATTAAATCGCCTATTTGGAAAACATTCTTCTAGTGAGGGAGTGACTTTAAATTATAAAGTTTATTTAGTAAAAGATATAAATGCTTTTGCTTGCGCGGATGGAAGTGTTCGTGTATTTGCAGGTTTAATGAACATTATGGATGATAATGAATTACTGGCTATTATTGGGCATGAAATTGGCCATGTTGTAAATCATGACAGTAAAAATGGAATTAAAGCATTTTATAAAAAAGAAGCTTTATTGCATGCTGCTTCATCGCAATCAGCATTGATGAATGAATTTTCAAAAACTGACTTAGGAAAATTTGGAAGTCAGTTGATTGATAGCGGCCATAGTAAAAAACAAGAATCAAAGGCTGATTTATTTGCATATGATTTTATGAAAAAAAATGGCTATGATGTTAATGCTGTAGAGTCATCTTTTAGAATTCTGCAAAAAGTGAGTGAAGGATCAGACTCAAATTTCATTACAAGAATGCAGAGTTCACATCCTGATCCAGGTAAAAGAGCTGATGAAGCTAAAAAAAGAGCAACAAAAGATGGTTTGTATAAAGCATACGTGCAGCAACAAATTGTAAATACTGCACCAGTAAAAGCAACTACAACAACTGCTAAAAAGACAACAACTAAAACGAAAAAGAAATAATCTTTTTTATAGTAAATATAGAACCGGTAAATTCATAAGAATTTATCGGTTTTTTTATGCAATGTTTTCTTTATGAGGTGATTATATAACTCGTTAAAAATTTATATCTTTATTTGTTGAAAAACAAGTTTTGTGTGAAATTAAAATAGCATTTTGTTATGCTACATTTGTTGTTAAATCGTAATTATAAAAAACATGAAAAAGAAATTTATAATAGTAGGACTTTTATTTACAGCATTTGGTCTAACTAAAATGACTGCACAGATTAATTTTGGAGATAAAGCAATTGGTGCAGTTCAGAAAGGAGTTACTGGTTTTACTTTTAGTAATGCCGATGCGGCAAAATTATCTAAAGAAGCGGTAGATAAATTAGATGCAGAGCATGAAATTGCTGGACCAACTGATGGTTATACTTTAAGATTAAATCGAGTTTTTGGAAAACATGCGTCAGGAGACGGATTTACTTTAAACTATAAAGTATATAAACTGAAAGAAGTAAATGCTTTTGCAACTGCAGACGGAAGTGTTCGTGTTTATTCAGGATTGATGGATATCATGGACGACAATGAATTAATTGCGGTAATTGGTCACGAGATCGGACACGTTGCAAATAATGATTCAAGAGATGCTATTCGTGCAGCTTACCAAAAAGAAGCGTTAATGGATGGGGTGGCTTCACAATCTACGACTGTAGCAACAGTTACAGATAGCCAGCTTGGAAAAATTGGAAGTGCTATTATTGATAGCAAATACAGCCGTAAACAAGAATCGGAGGCAGATTTGTTTGCTTATGATTTCATGAAGAAAAATGGATATAATGTGAATGCTGAAGAATCAGCTTTTAGAATCTTGGCAAAAATGAGTGAAGGATCTGAAGCTTCATTTATTGATCAAATGATGAGTTCGCATCCTGATTCTAAAAAGAGAGCTGATGATGCAAAAGCAAGAGCAGAAAAAGATGGTGTGTATAAGCCATACGTTCAGCAGAAGATTGTAAATACAGTTCCTGTAACTACAACTAAAAAGGCTACAACTACAAAGAAAAAAACAACTACCAAAAAGAAATAGCAGTTGTTTCTTAAATTATAAAAACCCGACAGTTTTCTGTCGGGTTTCTTTTTTATCCTAAAACATGAAATGCAAGAATCTTTTGCACTTCGTAAACATTTACAGATTTATTGAATTGTTTTACAATACTTGGCTGTTGTTCGCTCGAAATCCAGATTTTTAGTTCGGCATCTAGATCAAAAGTTCCTGCAGTTTCTACACTGAATCTAGTGATGTTTTTATAAGCTATAGATTTGTATTCTGTTTTGCTTCCAGTGATTCCTTGAACATCAACTAGAATTAATCTTTTGTTAGTAAAAATGAAAGTATCGCGAATAAGTTTAAAACCCATTTCAATTTCTTCATTTGCAGTCAAAAGCTGTCCGTATTTTTTAAGTAAATCTTCTTGACTTACAGAACCTGCATTGCCAAGAATAGCTGAAAATATTCCCATTATTTCTAATTTTATTTTGATGATTAACGTTGTAAAAGTAGTTAAAAATAAAAGAGAATTTAGATAGCAAAAGTTATAATTATGAAAGCGCTATTAAATAAAAAAGCAGAACCTAAGTTCTGCTTTTTTTATGATTTATTCAACTTCCGTTTTTATTGTAATTGGGAGATTATATGCTGTTCTTACAGCTTTTCCATCTAAAATTCCTGGGCTCCATTTTGTTTTCAAAGATTTTAAAACTCTAATGGCTTCTTTTCCCATTCCGTAACCTGGATCATTTCTAACAATAATATCTGTAAGAGATCCGTCTTTTTCAACTACAAAAGAAACATATACTTTCAATGTTTTTTCCATATCCAATTCTGGTCTGCGGAAATTGTTTCCAACATATTTGTAAAACTGCCCAATTCCGCCTGGGAATTCAGGTTGTTTGTCCAAAATTGCTGAAGAAAGAGGTTCTTCAATTTTAGGTGCTGTAGAAGCAGCAACGCCACTACCATCTCCTCCTGTTGAAGGCATTACATTAACGGCAGTTCCTGTTCCGTTAGTGTTTTCTACAACTGGTGCGTTTTCTGTATTTGGAGCAATTTTGTCAACTGCTTCTTCTGGTCTTGTCACCACTGGATTAATCAATTGACTTGCATCTGTCGATTTTACGGCGCTTTGCTCAACTACTGGTGCAGGTGGAGCTGGCGGCGGAGGCACAACAGTTGGATCAATGTTTACGGGTGTAATTGGATCGTAAATCATTGGTTCGGGCTCGACTTCAACTACTGAAGGCTTAAATTTGTTAATTAGACCAGATGCGCTTCCTAAAGCCGTTAATAACAATAAACCCATAAAGAGAGCTGTGATAGAGTTTTTAGAATTCTCTTGACGTAATTGATAAGCGCCGTACTCTTTGTTTTTGTTCTCGAAAACAAGATCGGTCCACTTGTTTTCATAAATGCTTAATTTAGACATAATTTTTGGGTTTTAAGGTTAAGTAACTTTAAATCATACGCGAAAAGGTTTAGGTTTGAGCTAACAACGTGAAAGTTGTAGTTTTAGTGTTGTAGAAATATATTATTTTAAGAATAAAAATACGAATAGTGCATTATTCTTTACCTAAAGATAGTAAATTATCTATTACGTTCGATAATTTCTGCTAATAATTTTTTCGCACGCAAAAGTTTTACTTTTACACTGCTTAAAGGTTCGTCTATCTTAACGGCAATTTCCTGATAAGACATTTCTTGAAAATAGCGAAGCTGAATTACTTCTTGGTAGTGAGGTTTGAGTTCTTTGATGCAAAGAAGCAAACGAGAAAGATTCTGTTCCTTAATTAAAGCATCTTCTGCAGATGGAGTAGGGTCGGCGATGTTGTACGCCTGTTGATCTTCGTTGTCTGTTATTTCTATAAAAAGATTGGTTTTCTTTTTTCGTAACAAATCAATGTAGACATTTTTTGCAATGGCAATAAGCCAAGTGTTGAATTTAAATTCAGAATTATAAGAGGTTATCTTGTCAAAAGCTTTAGAGAAAGTTTCAATCGTGATATCTTCAGCGATAGTTTCGTTTTCGGTTCTTTTGAGCATAAAGGAATACACTTCATTCCAATAATGATCTAATAAAAAAGTAAAGGCGATCTGATCGCCTTTTTTTGCTTTTTCTATTTTAGAATTTATTTCCAATATACTGGTTTTGAAAAGATATTAGTTATAAAGATATTAATTTGCGTTAATATAAGTGCTATCTCAACAACTGGAAACCAAATTTTAATATCATTTTCTTTTAGTTTTCCTGCCGAACATCCAATTACTGTCCAAACAACAGTGTAACGTGTTGCTAAAATTGCTAATACAGCAATCCATTCAAATTGGAAAGCCAATAGAATAATAACTAATAAAAAGAAAAATAATTGTGAAAGGAAGAATAATCCCAACTGCATTTTGTCAAAAAACTTATAATGTTCTGCAGTAGAAATATGTCTTCTTTTTTGAGTAAACCATTCTTTATAAGTTTTCTTAGGTTGTGAATAAGTAAAACTTTCTGGACTATAAGAAATAGTAGTATTAGCCTTTGTTGCTGCTTGATTGATAAACAAATCGTCATCTCCAGAACGAACCTGAATATGATCAATAAAGCCATTTACATTGAAGAATTCGTCTTTTTTATATGACAAGTTTCGGCCTACACCCATATATGGAAGACCTATTTTTGCCCATGAAAAATATTGAATTGCAGTAAGAATCGTTTCGAAACGAATGATTTTGTTTAAAAACGAACGTTCTACTTTTTCGTAACCTCCATAACCTAAAATAATAGTTTTGTTTGTGGTAAAGTGCGAAGTCATAGAAGTGATCCAATCTTTAGAAGCTGGATAACAGTCTGCATCAGTAAACAATAAATAATCTTTTTTTGCGGCTTTGATTCCAAGTGTCAAAGCATATTTTTTATTTCCCCAAAAAGCTTCATTGTTTTCAACTTTAACCAAACGAATGTTAGAGAATTCTTTTTCAAATTCTTCAAAAACTTCAAGAGTTTCATCACTTGATGCATCGTCTATAAGAACAATTTCAAAATCAGGATAGTCTTGTTGAGCCAAAAGCGGAATGTATTTTTTTACATTCTCTTCTTCATTTTTAGCACATACAATTACTGAAACAGGAAGATTTTTAGGCGTAACATGTTGCGGTTTGCTAAAAGCAAACTTTCCAAAAATTCCGAGATAATAAAATAGTTGAACAACAACAATAGCAATAAAAAAGTAAAATATGTATATAAGCATCTGATTTATTTGGTGTCTATTAATTTCAAATTCTGGTGTACAAATGTACTATGAATTAGCTAATTTCAATAGCTAAAAACTGATTTACTTTCGGCATTTTGACATTTCTTTTGCAACAGCAATAGACTGAGGGTTTTCGGTTTTTTCCAATTCAGAAATAATGTTTTTATAATTATAATCGTCACGGTTTTGCGAAAGTTTTTTTGTTGCCTGAATTTCCTCAATTTCTATTTCAAAGCCAAATATTCCTTTGGCTTCGCGCATTGTTTTTGCAGATAAATCGTCAACTCGAACTGGGTTTTTAGAATTTGCTTCGTATTTGTCAACCAATTTTTTCAATTGTTCGACCGAAGTTTCATAATCTACGATTTTGATTTTTCCATAAACATGTACGGCTATGTAATTCCAAGTTGGAACATTTTCATGATCGTACCAAGAAGAAGAAACGTAACTGTGCGGACCTGTAAAAACAGCCAAAACCTGATCGTTTTCTCTAAAACCTTCTGCTTGGGGATTTAACTTTGAAATGTGTCCTTGCAGAATCTCTTTTCCATCATTATTAAGTTCAAGTTCTATCGGGATATGTGTTGCACATAATTTTCCGTTAGTTTGATTAATCAGGATTCCGAAGCTGTTTTCTTTTAGAAAATTTCTAATTTCTTCAGCATTTTCGTTCTTGTATAAATCTGGTGTGTACATTTTTTAAGATTTAGTCAAACATTTCTAGGTTTCGATTCCTTATTGATTTTCGGCTGTGTCTTTTTGTAAAAGGAATAGATTTGAAGTTACACTTAAATATAAAATAAATATTCCGATAACAGTAAAAACAACTCCTTCAATTAAACATTGCGTTGCAAAATCATTGGAAAGTACCGTTCTGATAGGACGAAAAAAAAGCGAGATTACTTCTTTTCTAAAAAACTTAAGTCTCATTAGCATATAAAGAGCCAAGGCGAGTAAAATGGTATTTATCGAAGAAAGTTTGTTTTTCCAGTTTAAGAAACCAATAGCTAAAATTCCAAACAATAAACCTAGAAAAATCCAGATGTATATACTTGGCCAGAAACTTAAAGCATCTTCTTTTGTTGGGAATAAAGCGCTCCAGTTTTTTGATTCTTGAGAATTGCAATGTTTTTTTATGCAAATAACTTTTTCAGCAGCAGTATAAATCCTTAATTGCAGAATTCCATTAATTAGGATAATCATCCCAAAAAATTGAATTAAGAGAACTCCAACATTTAGTTTTTTCATTAAAGTTATAATTTGATGGAAATTCCTGTTTTTAAATCACATTCACTTCGGCTTCGATATGGATGCCAAAAGTTTCAAAAACGGTTTTTTGAACTTCTTTAGAAACCGCTAAAATTTCCTGCCCAGTTGCATTTCCGTAATTCACTAAAACCAAAGCTTGATTTTTATGAACTCCTGCATCTCCAAAACGTTTTCCTTTAAAACCTGCTTGTTCAATAAGCCAACCCGCAGGAACTTTAACTTCTGTATCTGAAACTTCATAATATTTCATTTCAGGGAATTTCTGATGGATTTTCTCAAAATCAGATTTCAGTAAAATCGGATTTTTGAAAAAACTTCCGCTGTTTCCTAATTCTTTCGGATCTGGCAATTTACTTTGTCTAATGGTAATTACAGCATTACTCACATCTTTTAATGTTGGTTCTGTAATGTTGTTTTTGGCCAATTCAGCCAAGATATCTCCGTAAGAAGTATTGATTTTATGATTGCGTTTGGTTAATTTAAAAACAACCGAAGTAATAATATATTGGTCTTTTACTTCATGTTTGAAAATACTTTCGCGGTAGCCAAAATTACATTCTGCATTATCGAAAGTTTTCAGTTCTTGAGTTGCAATATTCATGGCTTCGCAAGAAACAAAAGTATCTTTAATTTCAGTTCCGTACGCGCCAATATTCTGAACCGGAGTTGTTCCTACGTTTCCAGGAATTAGCGACATATTTTCTAAACCGCCAAAATTATTGTCGATTGTCCAAAGTACGAAATCATGCCAAGTTTCTCCAGCCTGACTTTCAACCCAAACAAAATCGTCGTCTTCTTTTGTGATTTTTTTGCCTTTTAAATCAATATGAATAACCAGCGCCTCAATATCTTTCGTTAAAAGCATATTGCTTCCGCCTCCTAAAATGAACTTTTTCTCGTTTTTGTTTTCTTGTAAAATTGTCTTTAGTTCAGCAATGGAATGAACTGCAACAAATTGTTTAGCACTGGCTTCAATGCCGAAAGTATTATATTTTTTTAAAGAAAAATTGGATTGGATTTCCATAAATAAAAGGCTTTTTAATCTGTGTCAAAAGTAAGGATTATAAGTTTTGGTTTGGCCTGTATGGGTGTAAAGTTTGTAAAAGCTTTTATTTAAAATGTGAAACTTAACATATTTGCTTTTAATCAGATTCCGTTTTTTTGTAAGTTTGAACTAGTTAATAATGCATAATCATGTCAAAATCAATTATTAAAAACAGAATATTCTTTTTTTTAATTTTAAATGTGTTTTTATCAATTTCCTCTTTTGCTCAAAGTGACATTGTAGGGAAATGGGAAACAAGAGATATAATTGGATATACAGATGTTGCAGAATATTCTCTAATAAAAGAAAAGGAACCTGATAGTGGGCGTACTGTAACATTCAACTTAGATGGCACATTTTCAAGCGGTGAAACAATGCAATGTCTTACGGGTTGTTTTGCTTTTACCTCAGGAACTTATGCGATAGTTGATAACGATCACATACATCTGATTGTGGAGGATGTCCGTTTTGTTGGCCTAACATGTGGAATGAATAAAAGACAGAAAGAAGATTTTATTAAAGATTTAGGCGTTTTTTATATTTATAAAGAAGGAGATAAAATTCGTTTAATTCCAAGTAGTGGAGTTTTGCAGGATGATAGAGATGAAATGCTGTATACTCAAATGGCCGATAATTTTCACAAAGAATGGACAAAGTATGATTATGTATGGCAAAATACAAATGGAAGTAATCAGCAAGAAATTATAAACGACTGTATTGATTCTAAAAAGCAGATTGTTTTATCTAATTGCAAAGTTGTTTTTTCTACAAAAAGAGATTTAGAAGAATTTCTAATTTTGAAAGATGATAAAGAATTTCATTATGTTATTTATGACTCTCATAATAAAAAAGTTTCTTTAGCGTATCCAAAAAATAAAGGTTAGTATTTTATATATAAAAGGTTATAGTTTCTTTAGCGTTCTTCGCGTAAAAAAAACTTTGCGTTCTTTGCGGTTAAATATTCCGCAAATCAAGTAATTCGTGATATTTCTCCGAAATAACCTTCATATTGATATCGTAATTTGCATTTTCCTCCACAAATTTCCTGTTTCGAATAATCGCTTCATTTCGCAATTCTGGATTTTCAAAAGACCAGATTAATTCTTCGGCTAGCATTTCGATATTATCAATTTCAATTAACTGACCATTTTCGCGATGCGTAATCCAGCTTTGATTTCCAGGAATATCAGAAACTACAGGAAAACAATTAGAAGCCATCGCCTCAAATAAAGAAGCAGAAACTCCCTCGGTAATTGGCATGCTGATGTAAATATTAGATTGCTGTAATAATTTTGGAAGTTCCGTATTCGGAATTCTTCCTGTAAAAGTCACTTTGTTTTCGATTTGAAGTTCTTTGGCTAAATCTTTCAAAAACTGCAATCTTGTTCCGTCTCCAACAATTGTGAGAGAAAAATCAATTCCTTTTTGGTTTAAAATTCCGAAAGCTTTTAGAATAGAATCGTGACGATATTCTGGCTGAAGCGAACGTGTAACAATCGCTTCAATTTTATTTGAATTATTAGTAGAAGGAGTAAAAAGTGATAAGTCAATTCCTTTTGGAAGAACCAATACTTTGTTCATGTCAACGCCAGTTGCTTTCATGTGAATTGCCATAACTGGTCCCCAAGCATGAATTAAATGCGCTTTTTTAAAAGCATATTTCTGAATGAATTTTTTATAAGGATATAAAACTGAAGTTTCAGGCCATAAATCGGTTCGGCCTTGTTGCGCAATCGCAATGGATTTAGATCCAGATAATGCAGCAAGAAAACCATAACTGGTTGTTCTTTCAGCAATAACCATATCGGGTTTCTCTTTTCTGATTATTTTTCGAATAGAAACAAGAGCAAAGAAATACTCTAAAATGCGCTTGAATCTTTGGTTATTTGGCGTTTGAAGTTCCCAAGTAATAATTTCAAAATCGCCAAATTCTTTCAGACCTTTCATCCAAGTAATGGCATCAGCGCGGTAAGATTCTCCAAGAAAAAGTATTTTCCTTTTCATTCAGTTATTGTTTTTTGCCACAGATTAAAAAGATTAAAAGGATTTTGCAGTTGCGAAAAATTAATCTGTGAGAATCTGTGAAATCTGTGGCAAATAAAACTAAAATTCTTCAGTATCCAAAGCACGGTTGATGAATTCGTTTAGAGGCTTTAAAGCAATAAGCTTTTGGCTCATTTTCTTTACAAAATCTTTCTCTGTCACTTCAGATACATTATAGACTTGAGTTGCTGTAAAACTTTTTAATTTTAAAAACTCAATTGCAGGATGGTCTTTTTCGTAACCGCGAGGCATGCTTTTAAGTGAATTGTTTTCGTTTATGTCTAAACTTTCAAACTCTTTTTTGAAGTTTTTATCATTTAAAATTTCCTGTAAATCATCATAGAAAAAGGCAATTTCTTTACGGACTTTCTTTAAGTCTTCCGCTTCAGGCGAATAAAATCCGCCAGCAATAAAACTCGCGCCTTTTTCAATATGAACATAATATCCGGCGCGGTTCAAACCTTTTGTTCCGCCAGACATCCAGATTCCTAAATGTGCTTTGTATGGCGATTTGTCTTTAGAAAAACGAATATCACGGTTAATTCTGAAAGTACAGTTTTTAACTTCCAACAATTCTAATGAAGGATCAAGCGGTTTCATGACGTCCAGAAAATCACTTACCAATTGATGGTAATCTTTCTTGAAAACTTCATATCTCTTTTTATTTTCCTGAAACCATTCGCGATTGTTGTTTCTTTTTAAATCGTCTAAAAATTGCAATGATTCTTTCGTTAGCATATTCCTTAAATATTTATTGCAGTTGTTTTTTAAATTTTGCTCAGGCTAATTTAATGATTTCTATTTTGGGATTGATCCTGAAAACTGATACAAATTGTACCAATTTTTAAGAATTATAAATTGAAGATTTTATAAGTCTGATGCGTCGATTTTACAATCGCTTCAGTTCTTTCTGGATGTGTGTCAGATATAAAAAGCTGTCCGAATGTCTCGCTATTTACCATTTCTATAATTTTGGCAACACGCGTTTCGTCCAGTTTATCAAAAATATCATCAAACAAAAGAATAGGTTTTACACCGCTCTGTTTTTTCAAAAACTCGAATTGAGCCAATTTTAAAGCAATTAGAAATGATTTCTGCTGACCTTGAGATCCGAATTTTTTTATTGGATGCGAATCAATTTCAAAAGACAAATCATCTTTATGAGTTCCAACAGTTGTATAATGTAGCGCTCGATCTTTATTGATGTTTTCCTGCAAAAGCGTTAAAAGGTCTTTTTCGAACAAATGACTTTCATAAACCAACTGAACTTTTTCCTCAGATCCAGTTATCGCTTGATGGTGTCTATTAAATATAGGTATAAACTGCTCAAGAAAATCTTTTCGTTTTTCAAAAATAGATTTTCCGTAACCTTGCAATTGTTCATTATATATAGACAAGGTATCGTTATCAAAAACATGATTTAGGGCAAAATATTTCAAAAGAGCATTGCGCTGTGTAATCACTTTTTGATAATTTATCAATTCATGCAAATATGTAGAATCTAATTGCGAAATCACGCTGTCCATAAATTTACGGCGCGTTTCGCTTCCTTCAACGATCAAATCTCTATCTGCGGGCGAAATAATAACCAACGGAATAAATCCAATATGATCGGAGAATTTGTCATAAGGTTTTCCATTTCGCTTTAAAACCTTTTTCTGTCCTTTTTTTAAACTGCAGACAATTTGTTCTGTTCGCTCATTCTTTTCCAGTTCAGCATCAATCACAAAAAACTCTTCGCCATGTTTGATGTTTTGAACGGCAAGCGGATTAAAATAGCTTTTTCCGTAAGCTAAATGATAAATAGCATCAAGCACATTGGTTTTGCCAATACCATTTTTTCCCACAAAACAGTTGATTTTGATATCAAAATCAAAACTTGCTTCAGAAAAGTTTTTATAATTGAATAAAGAGATTTTGTTTAAATGCATTTTTCGGGACTCCATGTGAAAAACTTACCGTTTTCGACCAGTAAAAATTTGAGGCTGCAAATTACCGAAAATTATCGATATAATTGGCTTTACGGTATTCTTCAGCCGATTTATTTTGACGCTTTCGCGGAAGGACAAGAGAATCCTGAAAATATTTTTTTTAAAATAGTGATAAAATTGATTTTTTTTGCCTCAGTTTCAAGAAAAATTTTATTTTTGCCGTTCACTAAATAATTTTTAAATGGCAACTTACAATAAAAGAGGATATAAGACACCAAAAGAAAAGGAAGTAAAAGAAGTTACTGAAGAACAACAAGTAGTTATTGACGAAAAAGACAGCACAACAGCTGGAGTTTTCTCAAAATTAGACGAAACAGCTTCAAGAACTGAGGATTGGGTGGCTAAAAATCAAAAAATCATTATTAGTTTAGTGGCTGGTATTGCTGTTGCTACAATTGGATATTTGGCTTACCAAAAATTCATTGCAACTCCTAAACAAGAAGAAGCTGCAAGCGAAATGTTTGTTGCTCAACAAAATTTTGAAAAAGCTGTAAATGGTGTTTCTAGCGATTCATTATTCAAATTATCATTAAACGGTTCAGAAGGTAAATTCGGATTTATTAAAATCGCTGACGAATATTCTGGAACTGACGCTGGAAATTTAGCAAATTACTATGCTGGTATTGCTTACTTAAATACTGGTAAATATGATGAGGCGATTAAATATTTAGGTGAATTTAAATCTGAAGACGTTATCTTAAGCGCTTTAGCTAAAGGTGCAACTGGAGATGCTTACTCTCAAAAAAATCAGCAAAAAGAAGCTCTTGATTTTTATGTGAAAGCTGCTGAGTCTAACAAAAACGATTTTACAACACCTCGTTTCTTATTAAAAGCAGGAAAAACTGCTTTAGCTTTAGGACAAAAAGAAGATGCATTGAAATATTTCAATGACATTAAAGATAATTACGACAGTACTCCAGAAGCGGCATCTGTTGATGCTTTGATCGGATTAGCACAATAATATTATTTGTAGAGTTAAGATTTTAGATTTTAGATTTGTATTTTTACAATCTGAAATTAAAAATCTAAAATCTTAAATATAAAAGATGGCTACTGAAAATAAAAATCTATCAGAATACGATAAAAACACAATCCCAAATGCGAAAGACTTTCGATTTGGGATTGTTGTTTCTGAATGGAATGATACTATAACAGAAGGACTTTATAATGGTGCTTTTGATGCTTTAACTGATTGTGACGTTCCTGCTCAACAAATTATCCGTTGGAATGTTCCAGGAAGTTTTGAGTTGATTTATGGAGCTAAAAAAATGCTTCAAACGCAAAAGGTTGACGCAGTTATCGTAATTGGATGTGTGATTCAAGGAGAAACAAAACATTTTGATTTTGTGTGCGAAGGTGTTACACAAGGAATTAAAGATTTGAATGTTCAAACTGATATTCCAGTTATTTTCTGTGTTTTAACAGATAATAACATGCAACAGTCAATTGATAGAAGTGGGGGAGCTCACGGAAACAAAGGAACTGAAGCAGCAATTGCAGCAATCAAAATGGCTTATATTCGTCAGCAAGCTTCAATATCTCATGCTTTCAATCAGCCTTTATTGACTTCAGGGGCATTGCAAATTGAAGATTCTCCTAGAAAAATAGAGAACGAATAAAACACATTTGTTTTAAAAATATTAAAACCTATACTGTGTCACAATAGTATAGGTTTTTTGTTTTTTTTATGATTATTCTTATTCTAAAAGCCAATCAAAATTTACTAAATTTGTACTTCTTGGTTTATAAAAACCGAATTTAAACTTTAAACTTATTTTTGCTTAATGTCGAGTATTATTCAATTGCTTCCTGATCACGTTGCTAACCAAATTGCTGCTGGAGAAGTGGTTCAAAGACCAGCTTCAGTCGTAAAAGAGTTGTTAGAAAATGCCGTTGATGCAAAAGCAACTGATATTAAATTGATTATAAAAGATGCTGGTAAATCTTTAGTCCAAGTTATCGACAATGGTGTTGGAATGACCGTTACAGATGCACGTTTGTGTTTTGCCCGTCATGCAACTTCAAAAATCCGTTTGGCAGAAGATTTGTTTTCACTTGGAACAAAAGGTTTCCGCGGTGAGGCTTTGGCTTCTATTGCTGCGATCGCGCATATGGAGCTGAAAACCAAACAAGATCAGGACGAGCTTGGAACGCATATTATAATCGAGGGAAGTAAATTTGTTTCGCAAGAAGTGGCTGTTTTGCCAAAAGGAACTTCGTTTGCGGTTAAAAACTTATTTTTTAATATTCCTGCTCGCCGTAATTTCTTAAAATCAGATACGGTTGAATTTCGTCATGTAATGGATGAATTTCAGCGTGTGGCATTAGCACATCCAAATATTCATTTTAGTTTTTATCATAACGGAAGTGAATTATATAATCTTCCAGCATCAGGTTACCGTCAGAGAATTGTGGGTATCATGTCTGGAAAAACTAATGAAAAACTAGTTCCTGTAAACGAGGATACTGAAATTATAAATATTCAGGGTTTTGTCTGCAAACCTGAATTTGCTAAGAAAAATAGGGGAGAACAGTTCTTTTTTGTAAACGATCGTTTTATAAAAAGCGGTTATCTGCATCACGCAGTAATGTCTGCTTATGATGGATTGCTGAAAGATGGTTCTCAGCCAAGTTATTTCTTGTATCTGCAAGTGCCGCCAAATACTATTGAT